>OLOW01000438.1_pt1 | contig 27946 bp, 27 predicted proteins | sample 1672801 | NCBI WGS metagenome assembly OLOW01 (sample SAMEA3136725, study PRJEB25190) | human gut metagenome | biome: human gut; feature: human-associated habitat; material: faeces | place: Austria | collected 2013 | reverse complement strand
CTTAAAGAAAGAGGGCTGCGCCCTAACGGTTATTTTCCGTTAATGCGACAGCCCCTTTTTGATGACTTGCTTTTAAGAGTCAGGCTACTCTTTTGGCCGGTTGTCTTTCTGTCGGTTTCCGTCCAGCCATTTGCAGAGATAGTGGAGTCAGATCTGCCAAAACGACAGACGCAGGGATGCGGCGTTTTTTGCGTGCTTACGACTTATCCCTATTTACCAAAAACGAAAAAAAATTATTTTTGGAAACCGAGAAGCCAATCTGCAATATCAACGATTCGAATACCTTCATATTGATATTCGTCGTGTCGAGTACGGGCAATTACCATTTTGGGATAAGCATCCCTGATCTGTAATAGAGGGGAGACCTCTCGTTCAAAAGTCTTTTCATCGCTGATATTATCGGAAACTTGGATATAAATCTTCTCATTGCGCTTGATGGCAACAAAATCAATTTCTTTTTTGTAAAGGACTCCAACATAGACCTCGTAACCTCGTCGCAACAGTTCAATGGCAACAATATTCTCCAAAATTCTGCCATAGTCCATATTTTTTGTGCCGAGTTTCGCATAGCGGAAAGTATGGTCGCTCAAATAATACTTATCATTGCTGGATAGGTATTTCTTTCCTTTAATGTCGTATCTGCGTATTTTATAGAAAGCAAAGGCATTGCACAGGTACTGCAGATAAGAGCTGATGGTCACATGGTTGACCTTTTCCTGTACGCTGCTAAATGCATTCTTAATACTCCTTGCAGATGTCAAATTGGAGATGTTATCCATCAGAAAATCGACTAATCTGTCCATCAACTGCATATTGCGTCAGATTACCAAAATCAATATTTTTTTAAAAATGGTAAATAGAACTTGTGATTCGAAATGTGCTGTGAAAATTCCCTCTCTATAAGAAAAAAATGCCCCGGCTCTGCCAAAACGACAGATGCAGGGATGCGGCGTTTTTTGAACACAGATATCAGCTCCGCGAATCAAATGCGTAACGAGGCGAAGTGAAAAAGATGACTATGACTTTTTTCGTACACAAAATGTCATAGCATTCTGTTGAAAAATGTTGTAGATGAAGATAGATAAAAAAGGTTTTACAGAATATGACCAAAATGTTTTGAGACCTCTGTGTGGATAACCACATCGACCGTAAAGAAGGGGAACCTCTTTATACAGGAAAAGTATACGCGAAAACAATGAAACGAGATGAAAGACCGATGGATTTTTTAAGAACTGAAAAGATTCCGCATGAACAAGGAAAAAAGCAAATCGACAAATATTTGCATTTTTAGAAGCGAAAAAAATAGTATAATAGAAAAAAGCGAAAAGGAAGAGCAGGAAGGAGACTATAAGATGAAGGGATGTGTATCGGCACTTTTTGTGGTAGCGCTTTATATTGTTATCCTCGTTGGGTGTAACTTTGGAATCTTGGCAGCAATTTTGACGATCGTTGCATTCTACGGATTATTTGAATTATTGACCAGAGAATCGCCGGACCAGAAAGACGAAAAATCCGCAGAAAATCCAAACTTCAAAATTTCTGGATCCGGCAGCAAAGATACGATGTCTCCCCTAGATCAATCCTGGGATATGCATATCAGCAGCGGCATCTTCGGCTCCGATGATTTTAGTGGATTCAGCGGATTTGGCAAAGGCAAAGACGGAGGGGAATAGAACCACACCGAAAGGAAAAAAATCTTTGAAAATGGTGGTACAAATAGACATCTTTCGACAAATGTGATAAAATTAAAAATGAAGCGTGACCCTTAGAGATAGACGAAACGACAATCTGCAAGGGAGTGTGTATCCATGAAGAACACAAATATCAACATATAGAAAAAAGAAACCAGAGCCAACCGGACGCACAAACAAGGCATATACATATAAATATGCGGGCAGAATCGAAGGCGCTGGTTTTTGTGCAAAGGAGAGGAAATGCTGTCAAAAATTAATCCAGATGAAATTATTCATCAAATATTTGTTTCAAATCTTGGATTGGAAAAATATGTATATATAATAAAGCATGTAAATCAGGTCAACGTTGCAGAAAATAGAGAATTTCAAAAGATGTTCAATGGATTTTATCGCGTTCGAAGAGACGAAGCATGGCAGGAACAATTCTATGGATTTTTTGAGACTGCAAAAGTACAGAACCCCTCTTTTGATGAAATTATAGAAGAGCTGTATCATAGGACTGGGAGAATTGAAGCATCGTTTTCCAGCAAGATGCTCGCAAATATTGATGACAGCAAACCGATATGGGATAGTTTTGTACTTAACGCGTTAGGCTTCAAAAATCCGCTTCCTTCAATGCCAAAGTTAGAACAGATGAAAAGGAAAATTGAAATTTACCATAAGATTGACAGATGGTATGTGGACTACTTAAAAACAGAGAATGCACAGGAGTGTATTGCCAAATTTAATGAAATATTGCCGGAATATACATGGATTTCTGATGTGAAGAAGATAGATTGTTTTTTGTGGAATATGAGATAAAAAGGACGACGCGGCACTCTAGTACAAATTGAAGGTGGAATTCGAGAATACCCCATTGGGGCTTATGATTCAGAGTGTATTAACATTACCAAATAGGAGGAAAATGAAAATGACAAATGAAGAAAAGAAGCTTTTACAGAAAATGGCCTCTGGTGCTTTAGATGGAATTGTTGGAGACAATATAACCATATCCGGTGGCTCTACAGTATGGAAATCAATTAAGAATGGTCTTCCTGCAATGTTCAAGCAAGGCCCGGGAGGTAAGTTCTTTAATGGCAAGGAAAATGAGCGCTATGAAGGGGTTTTGCACACACTACAAAAATGGGCAACCGATGATGAAAAGTTGCAGTTTCTTCGAAAGTTTGGGTGGCTTATGCAAGACACAGATGTAAAAGCATATAGTGCAAAATTCAAACTTAAAAAGTAATACTAACAATGCTTCACAGACGTAGTTGTTGAGGGGCAATAACTTTGAATTGATTTTATTCGTTTCTTGGAGTAGAATATAAATGAGAAATTTTAACTTGCTGCGAGTGACTTTAGACATCGAAAAAGAGGTTCCGTATGGATTTCATGACGATTAAGCAGGCTTCTGAAAAATGGGGCATCTGCACAAGGAGAGTACAGACATTATGTACGGAAGGGCGAATTGATGGTGCCGAGCGTTTAGGCCATCAGTGGGTCATTCCTATTAACGCCGAAAAGCCGAAGGATGCCAGAATCAAAAGCGGCAGATACATTAAAACAAAATCCGGAAATGGAGAGAACGAAGATGGAAAGAAAACCGTATAGTGCCGGAGCAGTGAAATTTTCGTTCTGGTTCATGGAATTTCGGAAAACCGTGCAGCTTTTGAGCGAGGGTAAGAGCTTTGCAGACATTAAAAAGTTGAATGAAGAGACAAACATTTATAGCGCACCGACAAAACTACGAGCGCAGCAGATTTATTCTACCGTAACAGCCCGTATCAAGACATTAGATGAAAGCTTTTATCCAATCTTTCTGAGCAGTGATCTTGCTACACAAAAATTATTTGTGCTGACTGCGGCTCTTTTGCATGACACGCTGTTCTTTGATTTTGTGTATGAATTAGTGCGGGAAAAAATGATTCTTGGTTCCGATGAGCTGACGGATGCAGATATCCGGATATTCTTCAAAAATAAGCAGGAACAGAGTGAAAAAGTGGCTTCTTTTCAAGACTATACGCTGCGCCGCCTCGGTTCCTGCTATAAAACACAGCTTTATGAAGCTGGGCTTTTAGAAAGCAACCGGGCAAACAGCACAAGAAAAATACTGAAGCCAATTCTTGATATTGCATTTGAGCATTGGCTTTATGACCATGATCTTGGCATCATGGTAAAAACACTGACGGGGGTAAGATGAAATGGACAAGGTGAATTTCTCTGCAGGAGAAAGAGAGGGTGGCCTGGGCCATTTAAGCCAAAGACTGGATGAGATGGAGCTTGCAATCCATAAGCCATCTTTCCGAAAAGGAACAGGCCGCGCAAATGAAGTCAACTATTGGGTGTTTGATTATCCACCGGAAAAGGAACTGGAAGTTCGGGAGCGTGTAGAGTATCTGAAAAATAAGAACGACCGGGGCGATGATGATTTTGAGCTTGTGGTCTTTGACCTGTATGATATCATCATTGACTTTTTGGAAAAGAAGAACTTCATGGAAAAGTGCTATGACTTTGAAAAAAAGCGAGGAATCGAGCGTATCGTCAAGGCAGTGACCAACTCCATGAAGGTAAATGACGATGACAGCCTGATCGTGCAATATATCAAAGAACATACGCCGGAAAATGCAGTCGTGTTCCTGACCGGTATCGGCAAGTGCTATCCAATTTTGCGATCCCACAAGGTGCTTAACAACTTGCATCAGGCATTTGTGCGCTGCCCGGTCGTGATGTTTTTTCCGGGAACCTATAATGAGCAGGAGCTGATTCTGTTCAATGAGATTAAAGACGATAACTATTACCGGGCATTCCGACTGGTAAAGTAATGGATGGAGGAAACAGTTATGCAGATTAAGGACATGTTCCGAAAGAAAATTGACCGTGAGATACAGGGCGTTATCATTGTCGGTCAGGGTGAAGAAACGAATGTAGCGCAGGAGCTAGAAGAGTATGTTGTGACCCGTGAGCTTCAGCGTCATTTTGCAGATTTCTTTGCAGCATATAAAAAAGGTATTCAGGGAACCACACCGAAAATGGGTGTCTGGATTTCCGGCTTCTTTGGAAGTGGTAAATCTCATTTCCTGAAAATTCTGTCCTATCTGCTTCAGAATAAACAGGTCGGAGACAAACATGCCATCGACTACTTTATCGAAGATCAGAAGATTACCAATCAGATGGTGCTGGCAGATATGCAGCTGGCAGCAAACACCCCATCGGACGTAATTCTTTTCAACATTGATTCCAAAAGCGATTCCAATGGCAAGGAAAACAAAGATGCCATTGTGAATGTGTTCCTGAAGGTATTCAATGAAATGCAGGGCTTCTGCGGTTCCATGCCGCACCTTGCTGACCTGGAGCGCAGACTTTCCGAGGAAGGACGTTTTGAGGAGTTTAAGGAAAAGTTTGAAGAAGAGTATGGCGATCCGTGGGAAAGCTCTCGTCAGGACTTCGATTTTATTCAGGATTCTGTTGTAGATGTTCTTTCTGACATGGATTTCATGAGCGAATCGGCTGCCCGTAGCTGGTGTGAGAAAGCAACCGAGAGCTACCAGATTAGCATTGAGGATTTTGCCAAGCGTGTGAAGTCCTATATTGATAAAAAAGGTAACAACCACCATGTGGTTTTCCTTGTGGATGAGATCGGTCAGTACATTGGTGATGATTCCAAGCTGATGCTGAACCTTCAGACAGTGACGGAAGAACTGGGCAAGGAATGCATGGGTAAGGCTTGGGTAATCGTAACGAGCCAGCAGGATATCGACTCCATTACCAAGGTGAAGGGTAACGACTTCTCCAAGATTCAGGGACGTTTCGATACACGTCTTTCTTTGTCCTCTGCCAATGTGGACGCTGTTATCAAAAAGCGTATTTTGGATAAGACTGAGACCGCAGCACAGAGCCTGCGTCTGCTTTATGACCAGAAAGCAACCATCATCAAAAATCTGATTGTCTTCAACGACGGCGTGGAGAAAAAACTGTACGCCAACGCAGAAGACTTTGCAGAGGTTTATCCTTTTGTTCCGTACCAGTTTAATTTGCTTGCCAGCGTGCTGACCAGTATCCGTACCCACGGTGCATCCGGCAAGCACTTGTCCGAAGGTGAACGTTCCATGCTGGCTCTGTTCAAAGAGTCTGCCATGCAGCTGATGGACGATGAGATGGGAGCAATCGTGCCGTTCTATCGGTTCTATGATGCATTGGAGAACTTCCTCGACCACAGCCACAGCAGCGTGATCATCCGCGCTTATGACAACAGCTACATCAACCCGGAAAAGAAGGAAAAAGATGTCTTTGCAATCAATGTGTTGAAGACCCTTTTCCTAATTAAATATGTTCTGGAGATCGAAGCCAACGTGGACAACATCGTCAGCTTGATGATTACTAGCATTGACGATGATCGTATTTCTCTGAAGGCACAGGTGGAGGATGCACTGAAAGTGCTGATGCGCCAGATGCTGATCCAGAAGAACGGTTCCATCTATGTATTCCTGACCGATGAGGAACAGGAAATTAACAACGAAATCGAAAAAGAAAATGTGGAGATGCCAGAGGTCATTACGAAGATTGCGGAGATGATCTATGAGGACATTTTCTCCAGCAAGAAGTATCAGTACCCCAGCTTTGGCGGACGGTATGCGTTTTCCTTCAATCAGACAGTGGATGACCGCCCCTATAAGGCAAACCAGAATTACGATATCGGCCTCCGTGTGCTGACCCCGTGGTATGAGGGCGGCACCGATGATGGTACGCTGCGCCTGCTCTCTGGCCAGGGCAAGGAAGTCCTTGTGGTTCTGCCGAACGATGATGCGTTCCTGACGGAAATGCGGGCATACTTGAAAATTGAGCGGTTCCTGCGCAAGAATACTTCTGTGCAGCTTGCCAAGTATGAGATCATTAAGGAAGCAAAGCGCGTAGAGATGCGGGAACGCAATGGTAACGCCAAGCTTTACCTGACGGAAGCTCTGAAAGAGGCTACCATCTATGTCAATGGCGATGTGCTGCACACCTCCGGTAAGGAAGTAACCAGCCGTATCAACGAGGCTATCGGCCGACTGGTGCAGACGGTTTACCACAAGCTGTCCTATATCGACGCAGCGATGGGCGAAGCAGACATCCGGAAGATGTTCAAGACCAGCAATCAGATGTCGCTGGCACTGGGAGATACCGGAGAATCCAATGTCCACGCGCTGGATGATGTGCTGCAATTTGTGGCGGGCAATTCCCGGATGCACATGAAGACTTCTATGAAAACCATCAAGGATCGCTTTATGAAAGCACCCTATGGCTTTGTGGAAGATGATATCCATTGGCTGGTGGCACGTCTCTTTAAGCGTGGAGACCTGTCCTTTACGGTCAACGGTGAGAGCGTCAATCTGAACAACCGTTCCGAAGAAGAAATCATCGGCTACATCACGAAGAAGCAGTTTGTGGATAAGCTGCTGACGGAAGTGCGCGTCCGTGTACCGGAAAACCAGAAAAAGGCCGTTCGCACCGTGATGAAAGAGCTGTTCAAGGTGGCACCGCCTGCCGATGACGAAGATACCATCATGAAGAACTTCCAGCATTATTGCGAAAATCGGATCACCGAGATTGAGCGACTTGAACCGAAATATGAGAATTACACCTATCCTGGAAAAGAAATTCTGGAAAAGGGAAAGAAGCGGCTTTCCGCACTGGTGCAGATTCAGGCATCGCTGGAATTCTTTAAGACCGTATTTGACGAGCAGGACGATCTGATGGACTTTGGCGAGGACTATGAGCCTATCCGTGATTTCTTTGGCAGTGAACAGCTGACCATCTTCACTCGTGCGCTGGATATGCTGAATATCTACGAGGACAGCAAGACCTACATCGTGGATGCAGAGCTGGAAGACGTGGTGGCTAAGATGCGCACCATCGTCCGGATGGCGAAGTCCTACAAGGAAATTCCGAAGCTGCCGGCGCTGCGCGAGAAGTTTATGAACTGCTATATGCGCATTCTGGAAGAGCAGGCAGAGCCGGTCAAGGATTCCATCAATCAGGATCGGAACCGCGTCTTTGAAGTGCTGAACACCAAACCTTATAAGGATGCAAGGTTTAATCGTTATCTGGAATTGTTTAAGGAGATCGTGGACGGTGCAGAGCACTGCAACAATGTTTCCACTTTGCGCAGTTACGCAGATAAGGCGGAGGCACTGAAGCTGCGCCTGCTCAACGAGATGAACGCAGAAGACATTCGCCTTGCGAAGGAAGCAGCGGCAAAGGCCGAGGCAGAGCGTAAGCGTCAGGAAGAAGAGGCGAAAAAGCGCGGCGAGACTGTGAAACCGGCAGAAAAGGTCGCAGAACCGCAGCCGGTATATAAGGTGCGCACTACGAAGAATGTTTCCATCAAAACGGTTGCCAAGACTGCATCGTGGCGGCTGGAGAGCAAGGATGATGTTGATAAGTACCTTGCTGCATTGCGTGAAAACCTGCTGAAAGAGATTGACAAAGATACAATCGTCAATATTGAACTGTAAAGGAGGAATCTTTTTGTCAATAAGTCAAATTGAAAGTAAGATAAAGTCATTGCAGTCTGAAATTGCACGGTTAAATAAAGCGTATACAGATGAGGCTAAAAAGGAATCCGGATATTTAACATCAGCTAGTAGGACGCAAAAATCAATAACAAAGAATACTTCGCCGAGTATGTTAAAAACAAAGTTGAAATCAATATCATCCGATAGTGAAAAAGCGGAGAAGTCAAGAAAAAAGCAGGCAGAACTGCAAGAGAAAGCGGCGAAAAAGAAGACGGAGTTGGCAAAACAAAAGGCTCTGTTACAGAAGGAGCAGGATAAGGTATTTCAGGAAATGACAAAAAGGCAGAACGAAGTTTTGGATAACCAGCGGAAATTAGTTGAGGAAACAGAAAAAACGCAGGAGGAGATTGGAACGAAAGAATACGATTTTTTTATTTCCCATGCATGGGAAGATAAAGAAACCGTAGCAAAACCGCTTGCGGATGCCCTTATAGCTAAGGGCGCAAAGGTGTGGTTAGATAAGTACGCCATGCAAGTTGGGGATAGTTTGCGTCAGTCCATTGATGATGGCTTGGTGCATTCACGGTATGGTATTGTTGTGCTATCGGAAATTTATTTCAAAAAATTTTGGACAGAAAAAGAATTGAATGGCCTTTTTGCAAAGCAGGAAGATGGAAGAAAAGTGATTCTTCCGGTTTGGCATAATGTATCAAAAGATATGGTCAAGCAATATAGCCCGATTCTGGCAGATATGGTAGCGTTGAAGACAGCAGACTTTACGATAGATGAACTGGCAGAGCAGTTTATCCAGCTTATCCAATAAGAGGAATAGAAAATGAACAAAACAGCCATAAAGAATTTTGCAATCTGGGCGCGGAATAAGCTGATTGCAGATGTTAGCTATGATGCCCACCTGATCGGTATTACGGAGGACGGCATTGCGAAGCCGTTGCCGCAGAGCTTCGGCGGCACGCAGTTCTTTGATATCGGCACCGCAGAACCGTATTCGATTTCCGGCGAGGCCGTGCGTCAGCGTGACAAGCTGATAGAGGTTATTCAGCAGAAGGAAAAGGATACCGACTACAAAACCGCATATCAGTATGTGATCGAGGAGGTTGCCTATACATGGTTCAACCGCTTGATTGCTATCCGTTTCATGGAGGTCAATGACTATCTGCCTTCACATATCCGGGTTCTTTCTTCCGAGAGCGGAAAGCTGGAGCCGGATCTGGTCACAACGCCGTTTGACGCAGATCTGCCCTTCACTACGGAGGAAGAGACACAGATTTTCCAGCTGAAGCAGGACAATAAGCTGGACGAGGTGTTCCACATCCTGTTTCTGAAACAGTGCAACGCCCTGAACGAAATTCTGCCTGCTCTGTTTGAAAAGACGAAAAACTACACCGAGCTGCTGCTCAGCCTGTCCGTCATTGACCAGGATGGCGTGGTTTATCATCTGATCCACGATATCCCGGAGGATGATTTCAACATCGAGCGCGGTGGTCAGGTGGAGATCATCGGCTGGCTATACCAGCACTATATTACAGATGGATTTAATGCTCTATATGATGGAAATAAGGCAACTGAAAAAATAGCGGCGGAGGAGCTTCCATTTGCAACCCAGCTGTTCACCCCGGACTGGATCGTCCGCTACATGGTGGAGAACAGCCTTGGCCGTTTGTGGGTGGAAGGACACCCGGAATGCGACCTGAAAGAAAACTGGAAATACTATCTGGAAGAGGCACAGCAGGAGCCGGAAGTACAGACAAAGCTGGCGGAAATTCGCAAAGAGTATGCCGCCCTGAATCCGGAAGATATCAAGCTCATTGACCCCTGCATGGGTTCCGGTCATATCCTCGTATATGCGTTTGATGTGCTGATGCAGATTTACGAGAGTGCTGGTTAAAGCCAGCGCGATGCTGCAAAGAGCATTTTGGAACACAACATCTACGGTCTGGACATTGACGACCGTGCCTATCAGTTGGCGTATTTTGCCGTGATGATGAAGGCACGGCAGTATAATCGCCACATTCTCAATGGGGAGAACACCTGTCATGTCTATGCCATTCAGCAGAGCAACAGCATCAACCGTTCGCACCTGAAGTATTTCGGTGCAGGGATGGACGATATCGAGAAGAACGCTGCTAAGATGCAGCTGGAAGGTCTGCTGGACATCCTGACCGATGCCAAGGAGTATGGCTCTATCCTGAAGGTGGAGAGCTATAACTGGGATTTGCTGCGCCGGTTTGTGGCAGCAGAAGATACCGCTAGTCAGATCAGCATGGACAGTGTGGGCGTAGAAGACACAGCCGAACAGTTAAATCGACTTCTCAATATAGGAGAGACTATGGCTCGGAAGTATTGGACAGCTGTGACAAATCCGCCTTATCTGAATGCTAATCGGATGAATTCAAATGTTATTGGTTATATAGAAAAATACTATAAAACAGCTAAACAAGACCTATCCATGGTAATGTACCAAGCTGTTTCAGACAAATATTTAAAAAGAAATGCATATGTATCGTTTATTACTCCGACATCATGGATGTTCTCGGCCAAATTCAAAGGGATTCGAGAGCAAACTCTTAAAACTCAAAGAGTTGTGTCTATTGCAGATTGCGGAACAGAGCTTTTCGAGGGAAAAGTAGGTCACCTTTATATTGCAGCGTGGGTTGCACAAAAATGTGAGCCATTTGGGAAATCCACTTACGTTGATGTATCAAAATATTGCTATTCAAGGCGAGACGAAAAGCCATTACAGTTCTTGAAAAACGAAAATCGTGGGGTGTTTCATCAAAAGTATTTTGAATATCTTCCGGATATGCCAATGGCCTATAATATTAGTGATCGTGCATTGCGTTTTTTCACAGAGAATCATGTTTTGGAAGATGTTGGTGATTCACGACAAGGATTAACTACATCTGATAACAAAACATTTACACGTAGCTGGTATGAAGTAAATATCGGTGGGTTGAATCGCAACTGTAAAGATGTTGATGAAACTAAGGATTGTACTGAAAAATGGTTTCCTTTCTTAAAAGGTGGAGCCTTTCGAAAATGGTATCAACGATTTGATACGGTTGTAAATTATGCAAATAATGGAGAAGCAATAAAGACTTCCGTCATGAAAAAGTATACGTATCTCAGCAATCCTGGTTTTGTGGTGAAAAATACTGAGTGGTACTTTAAGCAGGGGCTAACATGGAATGATGTTGGTGGAGAGAGATTCAATGCTCGTCTTATGCCCCAAGGATATATTTTTGCGGATGCGAGCCCCAGCTTTTTTACAAACGATGATATTTGGTATTACCTGGCGTATTTTAATAGTGCGGTTTTCCAAGTTTTCGCAAGTGCTATTTGTCAAGGTTTGCATTACAGCACTGGACAAATTCCCAAAATTCCAGTAAAACGTATAGAAAATAGAGACAAAGAAGACATTTCTGAAATTGCGAAAAGGTGCTATAGCATCGTTGAAAATTATGTAAATGAAAACGAACTGAGTATTGATTTTGATAAATCACCATTGCTTGGAATTGGGTATGTTGAAAAATTCTATGAAAATCTGAAAGAAAAAAGAAGTCGTGCTTTTGATAAATTGAAATCGTTAGAAGAAGAGCTGAACCGCATTTTTATCGACATTTACGGCTTACAGGATGAATTGACCCCGGAAGTGGAAGATAAAGATGTGACTGTACGCAAGGCCGACTTGCAGCGGGATATCAAGAGCCTGCTGAGCTATGCGGTGGGCTGTATGTTTGGCCGCTATTCGTTAGACGTGGAGGGATTGGCCTATGCAGGCGGCGAGTGGGATAGCAGTAAATACCAGAGCTATATTCCGGATGCTGACAATGTTATCCCCATCACCGATGAAGAATATCTGGACGATGATATTGTATCGCGCCTGTGCGCATGGCTGAAAGCAGTGTACGGTGCCGATACCCTGGAAGCAAACCTCGATTATATCGCAAAAGCCCTTGGCAATAAGGGCAGCACCAGCCGGGAAATCATCCGCAATTACTTCCTGAACGACTTCTTCAAGGATCACTGCCAGACTTACTCTGTCACTGGTTCCGGTAAGCGTCCGATCTACTGGCTGTTTGACAGCGGCAAGCAGAACGGCTTTAAGGCACTGGTTTACTTGCATCGCTATACGCCGGATACCATCGGCAACCTGCGCATCGACTACCTGCACAAGATGCAGCGTGTATATGAATCCGAAATCAACCGAATGCAGGATATGATGGATTACAGCGAGAATGCCCGCGAAGTGGCAGCAGCTTCTAAGCGCAAGGATAAACTTGTCAAGCAGCTGAAGGAATGCCGGGAATACGATGAGAAGATCAGCCATCTGGCACTTTCCCGTATCGAGCTTGACCTCGATGACGGCGTAAAGGTCAACTACCGCAAGCTCCAGACTGCACAGGACGGCAAGTTCTATGAGGTGCTGGCGGACAGTAAGAATATCATGGTGAAAGAGAAAAAATAAGAAAAATGACCGGAGGGAGTGGGAAAATGCAAAATCACTGGACAAAGGATGATATCGCAGCGGCATGGCAGCGTTTTGAACGTACATATGCCCATGATCCGGTGGCATACCGCTTCCTCTGCGGTCATTGTATTCAGGATGAAACCGATGAAGTTGCATTGGATTACAATATCATTGGTGTCTGGCTTGTCTGTCATAGAAAATACCGTGACTGGTCAACCGAGAAATCCTATGATCTGGCATGGATACTGGAATTTATGCAGGCGTATCACATGACGATTCCACGGTACATCAAAAGAACAAAGTTCTACCGGAAAAAGATGAAGCTATTGCTGAGTTCTCTTGTAAGAGATAAAGACCAATCACAGGAAAAAGGACAATGATATGGCAGAATTGAACCTGAAACAAATTATAGACCGCCTGAATGCGGAATTTACCGGGGAGACCCGGAAATTGGTTTTCTGGTACGATGACAAGGCAGAATTTGCCGAGGATATGGAGACAGTTGAGCTTCAGAATGCGAAGATCTACCATCTCCAGCCGGATAACCAGTTCTATACAAAGTATTTTCTGGAGCGTGTGGATAAGACCACGAATTATCTGATCTATGCACCGTTTCCAAAGCCGGATGTAAGGGACAACCATCTGGAAGACACAATGCTGTATTCCAGACGGTTCTTTGCCGACCGTGCTTCCCTGCTGTCGGTTGATCTGGGTATTGAGGAAAAGTACAAGCCGGTTATTGAGAAGCACATCAAATTTTTCGCCAACAAGGAGCGTACTCAGCGGTTCTATGATTTGGAAATCGAGAACTTTAATGAAGAAAATATCCTTATCGGTCTGCTGAGTGCAGTCTGCAAGGCGCGTACCTGCTCTTTTGAGGAAGTCGTGCGCATCGTGTTGACAGACGGTGAGCTGGTGGACAATGCTTTCTTGCAGGAGTTTGAAAAATACGACCTGCTGTCTGCATTCTGGCAGCTCTGTGAGCAGCATTTCGGATACACCGATACAAAACCGAGTTTGGAACGGCTTTTGGTAACATTGTTCGTTACTTATACTGGTCGATATGTGCAGGCAGAGCTTCCGGCAGCATGGAAGAGCTTTGTCTCCTACAAGTCCGGTAATATCATCGCATTTCTCGATAGCCTGATGAACAGCGTCCTATACCGGGACAAATACGATGCTCTGTCGGCGCACGTTGCCAAAGGGCTGAATGTTCTTTCGGCATTTGCAGGAATGCGAGTGGACGATTTGGTGGAGTGCGATACTTTCCTTGCCGTAGATCAGGTGCTGGTAAAGTGGCTCATTGGCAGACTTGCTTCGGAAGATATCGGTGCAATCGTAAACGGATTTACCATTCCGGAACTCTGTGAAAAACGGGCTAAAATGCACTTTGGCAGAAAGACTGGGAAGACCTATCAGATGCTTTCCAGTGCATACAGCATGGTGAAGGAAGCGGATTACCATGCCGCAGATGGCTTAAAGCCAATCATCGACCGATATCTTGCTGCGGATTACAATATGGATCAGCAGTATCGGAAATTCTACTATTATTACGACCAGCTGGAGAGCACGGAAAGCTTTGAGCCGCTTCGGGAGCTGGTGGAAAACATCTACACGAACGAATATCTGGCTTGTCTGATTCCAGCATGGAATGCTGGAATTCAGCAGGATGCCGCATTTTCGGCAATTCCGTTGCAGCGGGAGTTTTACAATGCCAACCTGCGCTATACCAAGGAGCGCACCGTGGTCATCATTTCAGATGCCATGCGTTACGAGGTCGGACAGGAATTGTTTGCCCGAATGCAGGATGACCCGAAATGCACGGCAAAACTCTCTGTACAGCTGAGTGTCCTGCCCTCTTATACAAGACTCGGCATGGCAGCACTTTTACCGCATAAGACACTGGAGATGACGGATGATTTTCAGGTACTGGCAGATGGGATTCTTTGTGATAACCTGGCCGGTCGGCAGCAAGTGCTGCAAAGCTATAACCCGGATAGTGTTTGTGTACAGTTCGATGATATCAAAAATTTGAAAGTGGCAGAGCTGCGAGATGTGCTGACAAAACGTCAGATTATCTATGTATATCATAATCAGATCGACGCGCGTGGAGACAAGGCAAATACCGAGGATGAAGTGTTTCATGCGTGTGAGGAAGCCATTCAGGAAATTATGGATTTGATTCATCGAATCTCCGTCAGCGGCAACACTTATCATTTTATTGTCACTGCCGATCATGGCTTTATTTACAAGCGTGATAAGTTGACAGAAAGTGACAAAATTTCCGGGAAAAGCGCGGACAAAACATTTGTCAATCGCAGATTTATTGTGTCCAAGGCGGCACTGGAAGATGACGGCATCGACCATATGAGCATGGGACGCATTCTGGGGAATGAGGACAGCAAGGTGGTGTCCTATCCAGTCAGCAGCAATGTCTTTAAGGTGGCCGGAGGCGGTGCTAACTATGTGCATGGCGGTTCCTCACCACAGGAAATGTTGGTGCCGGTGCTGGAGTTTAAGATGGAACGCGGTCACATGGAAACAAAGAATGCAGAGATTGCTCTGGTCAGCATCGTCCATAAGATTACGAACCTGATCACTTCCATGGACTTTATCCAGTCGGATGCAGTCAGTGATACTGTAAAAGCGGCAAAATACCGCATTTTCTTCCTCTCGGAAGACAATGAGAAAATCTCGAACGAAAACAGCTATGTGGCGGACAGTCGCGAGGAAAATGCGCAGAAGCGTATCTTCCGGATGCGTTTCATATTCAAGAATAAGAAATACGACAAGGACAAGCAATATTACCTTGTGGTTTATGACGAAGAAAGCGGTCTGGAGCAGTGGAGGCAGCCTGTTATCATGGACATTGCCTTTGCAGATGACTTTGGATTCGGATTCTGATATAGAGGAGGCAGGAATTCCGTATGGAAATGATGGATATGGCGGCAGACGATACCCGTGAAGAACTGCGCCGGAAGCTGCGCAGCAACTTTGACGGTCGGATCGTCCGCAAAGACCTGACAAAGAAAATAAAAGAAGGAGCAAATGTTCCGGTCTATGTGCTGGAGTTCCTGCTGGGTCAGTATTGTAGTTCAGACGATGAGACAATCATTGAGCAGGGCGTTCAGAATGTGAAGCGCATTCTAGCAGACAATTTTGTCCGCCCGGATGAGGCTCAGAAAATTCTCTCACAGCTGCGCAAGAACGGGAGCCATACCATTATTGATATGGTGACAGTACATCTGGACATCAAAAAGGATTGCTTTTTTGCAGAGTTCTCTAATCTTGGCCTCACCAATGTGCCGATTACGGATGATTATCCGGAAAAATATGACCGGCTGCTTTGCGGCGGTATCTGGTGCATCGTGCAGCTGGAATATGAGTCTGAGGGAGACAGCAGCTTTGGAATCACGGATATAGATGGACAGCCGATTTCCTCTAAACAGAAAAAGCAGAAGGATATCTCTCCCATCAGCATCCATAAACTGACTCCGATTCAGATGCCCCATATCGACATTGAAGAAGTTCGAGAGGGACGCAAGGCATTCACACAGGAAGAGTGGATGGATGTTATGCTGCGTTCCTGCGGATATGAGCCGGAACAGCTGAACAATCGGGAAAAGTGGCTGCTGCTTGCGCGTATGTTACCGCTGGTGGAGAACAACTTCAATCTCTGTGAGTTGGGGCCGCGCAGCACAGGAAAGTCCCATATCTATAAAGAAATCAGCCCGAACAGTATCCTGGTATCCGGTGGTCAGACGACCGTTGCAAATCTGTTTTACAATATGGGGCGCAAAACCGTAGGTTTGGTAGGCCTATGGGACTGCGTTGCCTTTGATGAGGTTGCCGGAATCAAGTTTAAGGACAAAGACGGCATTCAGATTATGAAAGACTATATGGCTTCCGGCTCCTTTGCCCGTGGCAAAGAGGAAAAGGCAGCATCGGCATCTATGGTTTTTGTAGGAAACATCAATCAGAGCGTGGATGTGTTGCTCAAGACTTCCTCTCTGTTTGACCCGTTCCCGCCGGAGATGGGAACGGACACCGCCTTTCTTGACCGTCTGCATTGCTACATTCCAGGCTGGGAGATTCCGAAGTTTCGTCCGGAGCATTTTACCAATGATTACGGCTTTATCACGGATTATCTGGCAGAGTTTATCCGAGAACTGCGGAAAGAACAGTATGGTGATGCGTTAGATAAGTATTTCCGCCTTGGAAAGAACCTGAACCAGCGCGATACGATTGCTGTCCGCAAGATTGTAGGCGGCTATGTGAAATTGCTGTATCCGGATGGAGAATTCACGAAGGAACAGATTGAAGAAATTCTTGTATTTGCGCTAGAAATGCGCCGTCGCGTCAAGGAGCAACTGAAAAAGCTGGGTGGTATGGAATTCTATGATGTGAACTTCAGCTATATCGATCTTGATACCTTTGAAGAAAAATTTGTTTCCGTGCCAGAGCAGGGCGGTGGAAAGCTCATCCCCGATGGCATCTGCAATCCGGGACAGGTATATACCGTAAGTCAGGGCAAGACTGGTATGATCGGCGTATTCCGCCTTGAAAGCCAGATGCTGCCCGGCAACGGAAAATTTGAACGTACTGGCCTTGGCAGCGACCGTGACTGCAAGGAATCCACGAATACGGCGTTCAATTTCCTGAAAGCAAACGGAAATCGTATCAGTGGCAGCATCAGCACCACGATGCGGGATTACATTATCAACTATCAGGATTTACAGGGTATTGGCATGACCGGAAAGCTGGCATTGCCTACATTGATTGCACTATGCAGCATCGCTCTTGGACGGCCTACGGTCAGTACACTTGCCGTGCTGGGAGAAATCAGTATTAGCGGCACGATTCTGAAAGTGGACGAGCTTGCCAATAGTTTGCAGGTGTGTCTCGATAGCGGAGCAAAGAAAGTGCTGCTTCCGATTACCAGTGCAGTAGACCTTGGCACCGTGCCGCCGGAGCTGGTGGGCAGTTTTAATCTGATTTTCTACAGCAGTGCGGAAGATGCGGTGTTTAAGGCACTGGGGGTAGAGTAAATACTGGAGGGATTTGAAGATGTGGTTGGATAACGCCTCAGAAGTAGATATTTTATTTTATGAACCATATGCAAATGTTATTGCTGATATTTCCAAGAATCCATGCTACAAACCGCTAACTATTGGAGTATTTGGTGTTTGGGGAGCAGGAAAGTCAACCCTTCTGAAGTTGATAGAACAGAAAATAGATGAGGACTCTGAAAGGAAGGGAAAAACTCTGTGTATCAACATTAATGCATGGACTTTTGAAGGGTATGAAGATGCTAAAATAGCTTTGATGGAGGCATTGTTGCGCGAAATTAAAGAACATGAAGATATTCCTTCTGCGGTTAAGAAGGGCGTGTCAAATCTGTTGAAAAAACTTGATTTTTTCAAATTGACAACAAAAGCAGCGTCTGTAGGTGCACCTATGATTGCATCAGTCGCGACTGGAAATCCCATTCCTCTTTTGCTGAGTGTTTCTGGAAAAGCTGAAGAGGTTGGTGATGGAATCAAAAGCGTAGCAAATGCTATGCAATCTATTCGTGACGATTATTTGAAGGATGAAGAAAGCGATGATACGAACAGCATCGTCAATAATGTTAGAAAATTTAGAAAAGAATTCAAAGAAACTCTTAAAGATGATGGCATTGAAAACGTTATTGTTTTAATTGATGACTTAGACAGATGCCAACCAGATCGAATTATAGAAACTTTGGAGGCTATTAAGCTCTTTTTGTCCGTAGAGAAAATGACTTTTATCATTGCTGCGGATGAAAACGTCATCCAATATGCTATAAGGAAAAAGTATCCGCCGATTGAAAATTATTCTGTCAATTTAGACAAGGAATACATTGAAAAAATCATTCAATTGCCAATTTATATTCCTGAGTTATCCTCGAAGGATATAGAAAACTATCTGATGTTATTAGTCGTTCAAGAATACTGCAACATAGACCAATTTAAGGAGTTTCTTAAAAAGATTAAGGAAGAAAAATTGCTCATATCGAATGATGTGATTGATGTACAGAAAATAAAAACAATAGCGATAGACTACATTAATAAAAACGATAAACAGGAGTTTGAGGAGACAGCCGATATCATCGCTGGCATCAAAAGAATAATTGCCGGGAACTTAAAAGGAAATCCTAGGCAGGCAAAGAGATTTTTGAACACATATACAACAAAAAAGAAATTGGCTGAGTTGTACTTTGGCACTGATGAAGGTGCGCTTGACACACGTGTGCTGGCAAAACTGCTTGTTCTTCAAAAATTGGATGGGGATTTATTTATACAGCTGAATGAATGGAATAAGAAATTCACAACGGAGAATGAAGATTTTAAGGCTATGTTAGAGAGCATAGAATCTGGTGATACTGAGAATGAAAAATATAAGGCATGGAATGTGCCGACAATAATTAATTGGGTTAAATCTGAGCCTAAGGATTTAGAAAAAATCCGATTGGATCGCTACTTTTATTTAACCAGAGAATCGTTGAAGAAAGCTGATATAGATGTATCAACGCTTTCATCAGCGGCAAAGGATGTTTTGGAGCAGCTAGGTGGGGCAACACGCGGTCTGATAGATCAAATAATGAAAAATATGGCTGCCTTAAATGCTGTTGATCAATCTGGAGTGTTTGGAGTTGTTATTCCGAAGATTAGCAAAGGAGAAATCCCATTTTATATTATAAGAAGTCTGTTTGTTAGTTTTGAATCATTTAGAGACAAAATTTGCAATTCGTTGGAATCGTACCCCAAAAAGATAGTTGTTGGAAATATACCTGCTATTAAGGAAATGCGATCAAAAGATCAAAAGAAAATAGATAATCTTCTGACCATATGGGAAAAGTCTGGAATAATTGATAAAGAGAGCATAAAAACAATTAAAGAAAAGGGGAAATAAGGATGGGAACTTCTAAAGGATATATTCCTCCAACAAAACCAGAATGGAGCAATGCAAAAAGAGCGGTATCAGGATTTCTAAGAAATAGAGATTCTGATTCAAGAGCAAACGCAATTCAAAAATTTGGCGAAGCAATGAATTCGAGCGCAGCGGTTGGAAGTATCTCTTTTGCTAGTGCTGCTGGCAATGTCATAGCGTTTGCGCAAGATATCAGAAAATATGGACTTGAGCACGGCTTGGTCAATTTTGGCAGATCTGACTTAGTAGGAAAATCTTCAGATGAAATTTTGCAAGAACTGCTATATCAGTTTACGAATGACTCCGCATCGATAGAAGACTCTTTGGCTGCGGATTCATTATCACAAGCACTTGAAAATCTGCAAATAGATTCTGTAGAACAATTGGGAAGTGTGGATTTAGATATTCTTCTAAAAGAATTGGTGACTTCTTTTGTACTGATAAGCTTTGATCTGAATTTTGATGAGAAAATTGGAAAAGGGCGCACAAGTAGTGAGAAATTTGAAATACTGAATGAAATGCATTCTTACATAGCTGACGAACTCCATGCATCGCTGCATAGCAAAGAACTGGAACAAATTGATCTTGGCAATATCAGTGCAGCAAGCATTGTTCAAAGAACTTTGAAGGAAGCATACGATGTATGCGTTCGTTTTTATGGGGAGGCCCACAGATGAAATTTTGGATAAAAAAAGAAAATGATGCAGACCCAGATGTTGAATGGAAAGATTCGTACATCCTTACCTTAAACAGAGATTCTGGCAGCACTATATATTCTGGATTGCCAAGCATCTGGTATCATCTGGGATGTCAAAAAATGGTCCCTATTTATGAGGATTTATTTGTAATAGGACTTAGCGTATTTGCATTAGACAAAAGAATAGCTCGAAATTTGTTTTCGGATTCATGGACACGCCAAATAGAGGTTTCCATTCCGGTTTTAGAAATGGATAAATGGCATAATTGCGAGGCTCAGTGGAATAAACTTCTCTCGTTTTTAACTGGTGATGAATGGACAATTTCTTTTAGACAGGCAATGACAGAGTATGGTACTCATAAGAACAAAAATAGAATACATATAGATTTGTCCGGCTGTGATTGCGTTAGCCTGTTTTCGGGTGGTTTGGATTCATATTGTGGGGCGATCAAACTATTGCAAGAGGGGCATTCTCCAGTGCTAGTTGGTCATAATGAATATCCCAAACTTCGGTATATCCAAGAACGATTTTGCAATAATTTCAATGAATGCTATCCAGTACAAAAATCGCTGTTTCTTGGGTTCACAGCAGGAGCAAGAGCTCCATTCAGATTAGATGGGGAGCGGCTGCGGAAAAGTGAAAATACTTCCAGAGGGCGGTCTTTATTGTTTTTATGTGCGGCAATTTCTATAGCAGGCATTATGGGAGAACAAATCCCAGTATATATACCTGAGAATGGATTTATTGGATTGAATGTGGCTCTTACAAACAGCAGAAAAGGATCCTGTAGCACGAGAACAACGCATCCTTACTTTTTGAATGGTCTTAACAAGTTGATTGCAAGTGTTGGAATTCAAAATCGTATTCTCAATTTCTTCGCCTTCAAAACAAAGCGAGAAATCGTTAATTTGGTTTCTGCAACAGAAGCATTCAAACTAGGTTATAAAGATACCATTTCATGCTCTCACCCATGTGTGTCTAGGTACAACCGTGTGGGTTCCAGAGAATATCCGGTAAACTGTGGATTTTGTTATCCTTGCATTATTCGGAAGGGTTCTCTGCAAGATGTTGAATTAGAAACAGATGACATCCTAAAGGCATCAGAATTCCTTAAAACGCAGGCAGATAGAGACAAATCGGCAGATTTATTTGCGGTTTTGAGCAGTATTCATAGATACAAGGGACTTTCGGAAAAAGATATCGAGCGATTAATCCGTTGTACGGGGAAGCTTGAGAATGACGAGATTCAGTCTTTTAAGAGAGTTTACAGACAGGGCATGGATGATTTGATTGAATACTTTTCAAAAGACTCGGATATGGAAGCGTATATGTAATGATGAATTTGATAGATACACATTTTCATTTGGACCATTATAGAAATTATTTTGAAATTGCTAAAACCATTACAGAACTGGAACAATATACAATTTGCGTAACAAATTCGCCTGGGATTTTTTTGTCATGTAAAAATTTAATCCCAGAAACAAAGTATTTGAAATTTGCCATAGGCTTTCATCCGCAAGAAACGACATTAGGCGGAAGAGAAATAAAAGATTTCATGAGGCTTATATCGTTAACAAATTATGTTGGTGAGATTGGATTGGATTATTCGCAAAGATCATATATGAGTAAGTCATTACAATTAAAATATTTTGAGCAAATCGTAGAGATTTGTGCCTCAGAAAATAAGCTGATGACAATACATGTTAGAAAAGCAGAGAATGATGCAGTTCGTATTTTAGAAAAATATCACCCAGCAAAGGCAATCATACATTGGTATACAGGAAGTTGTGACGATATGTTAAGATTATTGGATTTGGGCTGCTATTTTTCGATTAATACGAACATGGTGAATGGAGATAAAAAAGAAAAATATCATTTGTTGCCTTTAGAACGGATTTTGATGGAATCTGATGGTCCGTATACAAAAGTTAATAACAAAAAGTATACTCCAGCTTTTTTGAAAGATTCTTATGAAGAAGTTTCCAGATTCTATGACAATCCAGATTTGACCAGAAACATTTATGAGAATTTCAAGAGGATACTGTCATCTTAAGCAAATTTAGATAAGAGAAATTTAAGTTGATTTTGATTGACAGGTGCGAAAGAAGACTTGAAAAGGTACGATGTTTTGATAAACCACTGCAAAATATTTTGAAGTAGAACCTTTAAATAAGATAATCTATCTAAAAGCGAAAAGTGATAATTTTATTAACAATTGATGGAGGAGAAAAGTGAAATTAAATGAATTCCGCAAGAACTATATAACCCATTATCTTCTGCTAGAAAATGATTTTATTGAAACAACTCAATATGTCACCATAGCAGAAGATAATTATGATACTTATTCGGTATCTTTTTTAAAACAGTTATTGACAATTGGGAGTGAGATAGATGTTATGCTGGAATTTGTAGCAAAATTATATGACCCGAATACCAAAGAAACGGGCTTCGGCTGTTCGAAAACAATACTGAGCTATGAGGAGGATATTATGTCTTTAGAAGTTGTCTTACGTGAAGAGGATATTATTATCCTTCCATGGAAATGCAAAAAAATTCCGGAGTGGTGGACAGCATATAATGAAATAAAACATAATCGCTATGAGGCTGCAGTACAGATTGACTCAGATAAAAAATACTATCAGTTTGCAAATCAAAAAAACGTTATTTATTCTTTAGCTGCATTGTATTCTTTAGAACTTTATGCTTACAGAAAAATTGCTATTGCAGAAAAAGAAAAAATATTTGTTCCAACAAACAAAACTATATTCACTATTAAGAATTCTTACTGGAAAGATATTCAATTTGGAAATGGAATCGTTTGTTTTGACGGAGATGTATACATTGAGTGATTTATTGGGAACGAGAAGACTGAGAAAGCGTCAAATAAACACCAATTAGATATTTTAAACGCCAACTAAAAATATAGGCACTGTATTATCTGAGCCTTGAGTGGCGAAAGAAAGATTATAAATATGAACAGGATCATCTACATCCATACGATCGGTTCGACAGTACAAAACCAATTTCAGTTTCTATGGAAAATTGGAAAAACTGGAGAAATAAAAGAAATCGTCTTCCGAACTTACAATTGCTTGAGGGTCGCAGCAATGCCAGCAAGAGTGCAATGCGGCTTGTAGACTATTATAACGATATGAATGAGGAACAAAGGGCTGTATTTTATCAGCAAGCAATTATACCGGACGATGTATCGCTTGAAATTGAACATTTTGGCGAATTCTACGAGACTAGAAAGGAACTTTTGGCAAAAAGAATTATAGCTTTACTGAATGCATAAGAGGATAAGATATTTAAAAAACAATTAAAAAAATGAGGGAAAAATGATGAAATACATATTTGCAATACCTATTTATGCGTTATCTAAAGAACATTTAAGCCGTAAAGTGAAACAAAAAGAAAGAGCAATCATAGAGAAAAGAACAAATGTATACTGTCAAGAAGGTTCAAAATATATGGATCGTATTATATCAGAGGAATGCACGCCTATGAATATATGGGAATATAACCACATTATTGGCTATATAAAAATCGGAGTTACTGCACATGATGTTTGGTTTGAGTTCTATCTCTGTGATTCGTTTACAAAATACAATTGGACAACACATAGAAAAAAATTCATACGGCCTTACCAGACAATTGGCGATCATTTTTGTGTTGAACCTGAGAGAAGTAATATAGATATTGGAAAAGACATAAAGAGCATGCTGGAAAATATGAAAAAATCAGATTTGCTCAAAAAATATTTTGTGGATAGCAGCATATTTGATGAGACTTACATGTATTTAGACTATAATGCCATTATGAGTACTATGAGAGCGTAAATTATGAGGATAGGTGCAATAAAAATGGTCTAAATCTAGTAAAGCAATTTTAATGCGACAATCCCCCTTTTTTTATATGTAGAATTAAATAACAATAGCGAGGTATTCCATATGGCAATGACACAAATTGTATGGTCACTAGATGACAAAACACCATTAATGGCATCATCATTAATGAGCGAAAAAGAGCTAGAGGACTTGCTCTATGAGCATATTGAAATATTGAATGAAAGTTGGCTTGTTGTTGGTAGACAAGTTCGGACAGTTTCAGGTAAATACATAGACTTATTATGCATGGATCATGACGGCGATATGGTTGTAGTGGAACTGAAAAAAGATTTAACGCCACGTGAAGTTACAGCACAAACGATTGACTATGCTTCATGTGTGGCGAAATTGTCTGCTGAGGACATTGCAAAAATTTATCTAGAAACTTCAAACCAGCAAGAAACATTGAATGAAGCCTACGATAAAAAATTTCATCGACAGCTTGATGAGGAGACAGTCAATACAAAAGTGAAAATGGTTGTAGTAGCAGCACAGATGGATGACAGCACAGAGCGCATTATTAGCTATCTGCGGGACACCTATAGTGTAGACATAAATATTTTGTTCTTCAATGTTTTCGAACATTCAGGGGAACGCTTAATAAGCCGCGTGTGGTTTGAGGACGATGTGGAAGAAACGCCAAGCATAACGAAGTCTCAGGGGAAATGGAACGGTGAGTACTATGTTTCTTTTGGCGAAGACAATCGAGATTGGGAAGATGCCCGAAAATGGGGATTTATCTCCGCCGGAGGCGGAACATGGTATAGCAAAACGCTTGGGTTTCTTTCTCCGGGAGATAGAGTATGGGTGAATATCCCGCACACAGGTTATGTCGGTGTAGGAATTGTAACAGACACAGTTAAGACCGCGAAAGATGTTGTTTTTTCCGTAAATGGCGAGCAGAAATCATTTGAGCAAATTGATGTACGGAAGGATTACTTGTTAAATGCTGATGATCTTGAAAAAGCAGAGTATGTAGTTAAAGTGAACTGGATAAAAACCGTAGCATCGAACGCAGCGATAAAAGAACTTGGTTTTTTCGGAAATCAGAATACCGTATGCAGACCAGTTGCAGAAAAATGGAATTTTACTGTTGAGCGGTTGAAGAAGATTTGGGATATTGAGTAGGCTGAATAAAAGATTGGACACTACAGAAAAGATATAATAAGACAGAGGAAGTTTAGATGAAGTGTATTGACTATAGGGAAAAACTTGGTATTGGACTCAATGACGAAGAAAAAAAACAGATGTTTTCAAATAAAATTTCAAATAGATTATTGGGTACTTTCCAAAAAATAAATACAAAAAAAGAATTAGTAGAGCGATTTGAAAGAATTGTTACGGACTATTACATAGAAACAGGAGAGGCTGTTCCATTACATATAAGTATGTTTCACTTTATTTCAAATATTAGTCATTCAGGCACCATTGTTGAAATGGTTTGCAAATATGTTGCATTTTTAAACATTCTTAAGAAAAGCAACCTTGAAGCAGGCTATTTGAAATTTAGGGACTTATTAGAAAAATCCTTATTGGAACTTAATATTGCTTATGATATATTTGAGGATGATGACGGCATTTTTATCTTTCCAAAAGGAGCAAAAGAGTTGGACAACGCACTTGTTTCAGAACCGCTTGAATGGCTAATAGATTTTCCTAACACGCGGAAAACCTATATAATTGCATTAAAGCAGTATTCAGAGGGCATATATATTCGTGATGTAGCAGATAATCTTAGGAAAGCACTCGAAACATTTCTCCAAGAATTCCTTAATAATACAAAAAATCTTGAAACAAATAAGAACTCTATTTGCAAATATCTTGGGGAACAAGGAGTTGATGCAGGTATAACCGGATTACTAAAACCGTTGTTAGATTCTTACAAGAATATTAATGATAGAACAGCGAAGCATAATGATGCCGTGGAGCAGAAACTGTTAGAATTCTTGTTGTATCAGACAGGTGTATTTATAAGGATGATAATATCTGTTTCGCATTCAGAAGAAAAAAATATATGAAAGAAGTGATTTCCATGACCACAGGAAAATCGCTGAGAACAAAGGAATAAATAGACAAGCTTATATGGCTTGAGATTCTGCTGAAGCTAGCAAAATCGCTAACTCAAAAAGTGTTACCACCGGAGACACAAAGATGATGGTTGTTTCCAAAATGGAAACAGCCACTGAAAACAAACTGGTTATTGCAAAAAAAGCAATAACCACTTATGTCATTCCGTGCGCAGATAAGAAGCTGACACAGCAGAGTGTGCAAGCATATGCAAACGACATCTGTAGAGAATAACAAAGGAGGCAGATTCATGCCGGATACATCATACATCCCACCGTTCACCATGACGGAAGAAATTACAAATTTAGTCATAGAGATAGCGGAACTGACCGGAATCATGACAGTATCGGAGCAGCTTTCAAAGAACCCGAGACTTCGGCGTGAAAATCGTGTTAAGTCCATTCATTCTTCTTTGGCGATAGAGCAGAATTCTTTGACGGTTGATCAAGTCAGTGATATTATTGACGGCAAACGTGTACTTGGACCGCTTCAAGATATGCGTGAGGCAAAGAACGCATACGAAGCCTATGAACTTTTGACGAAGCTAGATCCTTATTCTGTAAAAGATCTTTTGCAAGCACATAAAATCATGATGACTGGGTTAGTAAAAGAAGCCGGAGTCTTTAGAAGTAAAGGCGTTGGCGTTTTTGCAGGTGAGCAGCTGATTCATGCAGGAACACCTGCGAATTACGTTCCGGAGCTTGTTAGACAACTATTTGACTGGCTGAAAAAATCAAAACTCCATCCGCTGGTAAAAAGCTGCATTTTCCATTATGAATTCGAATTTATCCATCCGTTTGCGGATGGCAATGGGAGAACAGGAAGACTATGGCATACATTGCTGTTAGCAAAATGGCAGGAATTTTACCTTTGGATTCCGATCGAGACGATGATTCATGAAAGACAGCAGCATTATTACTACGCCTTAAATGCATCTAATCATGCAGGCGAGTCTACGATTTTTGTTACGTTTATGCTGAAACTAATTCGGGATCTTTTAAAAGAACTGACCGGCGGGAAAGCATTTCCTCGAGAAAAGACAATTACAGAGAAGATTTTGGAGTTGATTCAGAAAGACGGAACGTTGTCTGCTGCAAAGATGGGAGAACTCTTAGGAATGTCGCCACGTCAGGTTCAGCGAATATTAAAGCAGCTTAAGAATGACGGTAGGATTGAACATGTAGGTGCAAACCGCAATGGAGTCTATAGAATCTTATAATTGGCGACATGATGTCGTAATAAATGTCGTAATAAATGTCGTAATAAAATCAATCTGCCGATTGCAATAAATGCAAAAACATGATGTGAAAATCGTGGTTGTTTCCAAAAAGGAAACTACCACGATGAGCAAACTGGTTCTTGCAAAAAATGCAACAACTACGGATGCCATCCGGCGCGCGAGATCATCGGACAGCATAGAAGGGGAACACTTTTATGAAAAAATACCCATCGCATCTGATTCTTCTCAAAGGGGAGGATCGGACGGAGGAAGTCGCAAAGTTTACATATGAAAAAGGCAGGCCGTTTGTACGGGTAACGTTTCGAAGTGGCGGTTCGTTTCGGTACATCGCATCCAACTTTGCTGCTTTTAAAGGCGTGGAAACGAAGCTGCTTGACGGAAAAGCATTTTCGCCGAGTGATTGAAGCATACGGAGCGCATCGCCCGCACAACAGATGTCGT
>OLOW01000429.1_pt1 | contig 28187 bp, 24 predicted proteins | sample 1672801 | NCBI WGS metagenome assembly OLOW01 (sample SAMEA3136725, study PRJEB25190) | human gut metagenome | biome: human gut; feature: human-associated habitat; material: faeces | place: Austria | collected 2013 | reverse complement strand
CTGCTCGTTCTTCCACTTCTCAACGAGTTTCCACTCGCGTGTATTATGTACATGATCATATAGCATGACCGCGCCATAATGCTGGTTCTTATAAAACAGAATCGGGTAATGGCTCAGAATCACCAGCCGATTCTCATCGTTGACCTCCGCGTACTGCTCGATGCTCTCCCAATACGGCGAGAAATACGATCCGATGCTGATGCACGACAGCAAGCGTGATGTGGCAAATCTGCTCCATGAAGAATCAGATACACGTTCTGTTCGGGAGTTCTTTCGCCGGAAACAGCAACAGCAGTCACAGCAAAAGCAGAACAAGAAGAAAAATCGAGACAGTTGGGAGCGATAAAATTTCAGCGGGAGTGCATTTTGAACGATGCACTCCCGATTTTTCTGTTTTATTCGTGAAGCCGGTAGAATTTTTCATATTTTTGCGCTATAATTATTATGGATTTTTGTATCTATGAGTAAGGCGATTGCTTTGATAACCAATTGATTACGAACGGAGGCGAAATACTGTGCAGCTCTTTTATGGAGTACCGGAAGATATTGAAAATTAGATGAGCCTTGTTACACAGGTGCGCTGAAATTTCCCAGGTCTGGAAATGCAAGAGAAGCTAAACGAGCATCGAGCCACCGTTCTCAAGTTCATGGACAAGAGACAGGCTATCTGTATAAAGGACGAAAACGAGATTGCTGGTGTTATGCTGTTCTCACGAGGACACAACATGATCTGCTATCTCGCTGTTTCGCCCGAATACCGTCGCCGTGGTGTTGCTTCCATTCTCATGGATGAAGTTCTTACCAATTTAGACAGAACAAAAGAAATCTCGGTATCTACTTTCCGTGCTGACGATGAAAAAGGAACCGCCCCAAGAGCATTGTATGAAAAATACCATTTGTCTCCCGATGATGATTACCCCGAATTTAAGTATTATGAGGGGCTTCCTTATCTGAATGATTTTTATTTGGAAGTTCACTATGAGGGGACTTCGGAACAGGATGAGTCGATACAACGGGTACTTGCTGAACGTGGTAAAACCGTGTACGCAACCGCTGTGCGAGCTGGCGCAATTCTCGTGGATAATGGAAACCTTAAACTGCTCGGTGATGTCAAGGTGTTTGGCAGATAGAGCTACGGAGAAAAGATATGAATTTTGTAACGAAAGAACCAATAAACAAAGGCTGGTCGAGTGATAAAAAATACTGTATTACCGACGAAAACGGCACACGGTATCTTTTGCGTGTTTCCGATATTGCACAGCACGACACAAAGCAGTCTGAGTTTAATATGATGAAACAGGTCGCTTCTTTTGGAGTGCCTATGTGCCAGCCCATTGAATTTGGCACTTGTGAGGATGGCGTTTATTCCATCCAAAGTTGGATTGACGGCGAAGATGCAGAACAGGTCATGTCGGGCTATTCTGATACCGAGCAATATGTATATGGCTTGGAAGCAGGACGTATTCTTCGCAATATCCACTCCATTCCTGCTCCTGCATCGCAGGAGGATTGGGAAATCCGTTTTAACCGTAAAATGGATTATAAGATCAAAAAGTACGTTGAGTGCCCCATCAAGTATGAGAACGGACAGGCATTTATCGACTACATAAACGAGAACCGTCATTTGCTGAAAAACAGACCGCAGGTATATCAGCACGGCGATTACCACATCGGCAATATGATGATCGACAGAGGCGGTCAGCTCCACGTTATCGACTTTAACCGTAACGATTACGGTGATCCGTGGGAAGAATTTAACCGCATTGTTTGGTGCGCTCAGAAAGCTCCTCTCTTTGCTTCCGGTATGGTAAACGGATACTTTGATGATAACGTACCTATGGAGTTTTGGAGATTGCTTGCTCTTTACATTTCAAGCAATACTCTCTCATCTGTATATTGGGCGATTCCGTTCGGACAGGACGAAGTGAACACCATGCTGAACCAAGCCAAGGAGGTTCTGTCTTGGTACGATAATATGCGTAATCTTGTGCCGACATGGTATTTCAAAGGGTATTATCTGCAGTACATCGACGGGATTCCTTTCAAGCTGAAAAGTACTTTTGATTTCAGCTTTATGAAAGAGTATGGAACGGTGTTCAAGGTTTACGATGACCAGGATTCCGGAAACATCTGCTTTGGTACTGAAAAAGATGAAAAAATTGATGTGCGAATACATAATTATTGAACAATTTGTAACTTTTGCAGAAAGCCCCCTTGACAAATTCCGTCTTGCGAAAAAATATTTGTCTGTTTTCTCCGAGCGGTTTGTGGTATCAAAATGTGATACCAACCTCTCAGAGAAAACTCTTGCAAAAGTGTGCGCATGCCTCCAGTTTTTTCTGTGTCTTGCGATCTGGCTTCCTATCATCGAAGTAAAACTCGATTCGCTTTTTTGATAGGAGCGGATGTGATTTGAATACGAACGCAAGATTGGACGAGCTTTTGCGAGCTAGAAACACAAACATCTTCCAGTTTTCCAAGGATAGCGGGATTCCTTACAGTACCCTTGCAAATCCCCGGTACCGCGGCACGCAGCTTTCTGTGGATACGATTGAACTGATCTGCAAAGCGCTGCGAATCTCAATGGCCGACTTTTTTCGAGAGAAATAGGAAGTGTAAAAGATACTGCGCTATCTACTTTTCAAAAAATAGGATTTCTTCTTAATTTTAAATTCTCTGATTTCTCCCGTTAAAATACTATTGTGAAAACAAATTTGTTCTTTAGAGAATCCTGAAATTGAGTAGACGAATTGCTTTATTTCCTCTTTTGTATGTTGTTCCATCCAAGGGTTAAATGTAATTTCCAGCTTTTTAATATGGTCGAATTTAATTGGCACCAAAATATAGTCTATGTCAGGAGCTTCGACATTATCTAGTACAGTTAGCAGTGTGGCAATCATTCTGCACTCATGTTCGTATTCCCACTCTTTGCGCTTGATTGCAGCCATAGACGTGAAATTGAACATCTGATTACTGCCTTCTCCGTATCTGATAGGATTGCGCTTTATAGCATCAATATCTCTAAATGAGCAAATCTGCAAAATAAACAAAAGACACACCTAATATGGTACAATGAGGAAGAACCACCAACCACAAAGACCAAAAAGATGTGCCTTATGGAAAGTAGTATAACAGTCGGTGAAGAACTTCGCAAGTTTTTTTATGAAAGTGGCCTGAATTTTTTGTCCAGCGTTCCTCAAAGACGCATTCAGGAAATGATTCTCGCTATGGCACAGAAGGGGCACAGCGGGAAAATGACTGATTGCGGCGAACTGGGAATGGGACATAGAACCACCTATGGGCATTTTCTGTCCAAAGGAAAGTGGGATCACAAAAAGGTAGAAACCATACAGCGTCAAAAGAGCTTCCAAACCATTTTGTCTGTAGCGGGAAAGGCAAATCAACCTGTATTTCTCAGCATAGATGATACCGTTGTTCCAAAGAAGAAACCCTCCCGTCGTGCTGCGCGTCCTATGGAGGGAACCGGGTGGCATTATTCCCACCTGGAAGGCAAAAAGGTATATGGCTATCAAATACATGCTGCCATCGCCAGCACAGGCAGCAGCACATTGTGCTACAGTCTGCGCCGCTGCTGCCCAGAACATGGAACGAAAGTGGATATGACTGTGGAAGTGATTGATTCTATCCAGGAATCGGAAATCCCCATTTACGTTCTCATGGATAGTTGGTACACAAATGCCGATGTCTGGAATAAATGCAAGGGGGAAAAGTGCAATTTAATCGGCGCAATGAAGACAAACCGCATTCTTTACCCCCAACGGAGTTCGCACTTCTGCCAGCGATTACGCATCCATGCTCACACAAGACCAGTTTCATCTTGTAACGGTGAAAGGTCGGGAATACTATGTGCATCGCTATCAGGGCCACCTCAACAAAATCGATCAAGCCGTTGTGCTGCTTACCTATCCAAAGGAAGCGTTTGGAGTCTGTACCGCTCTTAAGGTATTCCTTTGCTCTGATTTAAGACTTTCCGATGAGGAAGTGCTGGAGCATTATTCTCATCGTTGGAAAATCGAGGTTATGTTCAAGCAGCAAAAGCAGTATTTGGGCCTGAAATCCTTTATGATTCGCTCTGCCAAAGCGATCGACCGTTTTCTGATCATCCTGACCCTTGCGTGGTTTTGATTTACCCGGAAGACTGGGTTTGTTCTGCCTTTTTCTGTGGGCATTCGACGCTATAGGGGGCTTTTGTCTATTTTGTGAATTTGCACATTTAGAGATTGTGAGTTTTTTTGACAAACAAAAGAAGTTGGGGTAGTGGAGAAGGGATGTTGGAGAATTGGAGGAATATACAATTTTTTCTGACCGAAATGGTTGGATTGTCCACTTTGCAGGTGGGAAAATGGGTGTTCATCAACCAACAGACAAACTAAAATGAAAATGTGAAAAATAGCAGGACTGGATCAGCCACCTGTTGCATAAAAACGGAGGCCGTGTTTTGACAAGACATGCATATCCAGTTATCTAAAAAACAAGCTACAGGAGGAATGATCCATGAGTAAACAGTTATCTGAGCGCCTGAATTTTCTGAAAGATCAGCTCTTTAACAGTTTCTTTAAACGCAAGATCTGGTGGGGCGATGATTTGAGTATTTTTGACTCCGGCGAAGAGGGCTTGGAAAAACTCCCTATGACCATGCGCAAGGCATTGGCTTTTGAGAAGGTTTGCAACGAGATGCCCATTCAGATTCTGGACCGGGAACTGATTGTGGGCACTACTACCATGTCCTCTGTAGGTTTTGGACATACCTTCCCCAAATATGAGACCGACGAAGAGGCAGAGGAATTTGCTAAGATCACCCTGGACAGAAAGAGTGTTTGGGGTCACCATCTGCCTTACTATCCCAAGGTTCTGACTCTGGGTTACCTGGGAATTATCGAACAGATCGACAAGGAACTGGCAGCCATCGATCCTGCAGACGAAGAAGGCGTGAATTTCCTTAAGTCCTCTCGCTATTGCCTTCAGGCTGCCTGCAAGGTGCCGGCTCGTTATGCGGATCTGGCAGAGCAAAAAGCTGTCCAGGAAGAGAATGAAGACCGCAAGGCGGAACTGTTGGAGATTGCTCGGATCTGCCGTAAGGTTCCAATGAATCCCCCCGAAACTTTCCATGAAGCACTACAGGCAGCTTGGTTTGTCCACATGCTGCTGCACAGCACATTGAGTTATACTCCTCTAGGTCGTATTGACCAGTATCTGTATCCCTGCTACGAAGCCGATGTGAAGGCTGGAACTATGACCCGGGAGCGGGCGCTGGATCTAATCGGTTCCTTCTGGATCAAGTTCAATGAGCGGATGCAGTTCAAGAAGGAATACATGGAGAACCATTTGACCTTTGGTGACTGGTCTCAGGGCGGTGATCCCAACGAGCCCACTACCACCTTTGATATGGAAAACGACGCAGATTACACTTTCGGTCAGTCTGCCAACCATTGGCTGCAGAGTGCTACCGTCAGCGGCTTGGGTCCGGATGGTGTGGACAAGACCAACGATCTGAGCTATCTGCTGCTGCGCTCTATTAACGATCTGGAACTGATTAGCCCCATGATCAGTGCCCGTATTCATAAGGATTCTCCCAAGGAATGGATCGATTTTATTGGCGGCGAACTCTGTGAGGGCGGTGCCCAGCCGGTGATCTTTAATGACGATGTGATTGCCACCGGTATGATCGAACGGATGGGCATTCCCAAGGAAGATGCCTGGGATTACTCCAGCGACGGTTGCTGGGAGGTTTTGATTTACGGTAAAACCGAGTATGCCTACGGCCACATCGAACTGCTGCCGTGCATGGAGGCACTGTTTAACCGGGGCAAGTCCATGAACAACAGCAATATGATCGGCTTTGACATTGGCGAGGATGGCCTTTCCAAGCTGGATACCTTCGATAAGTTCTACGAAGCTTATTTTGACCAGGTGCGCTACCGCATCGACGGCGCTCTGCGCAATAAGATGCGTTATTACGACGAAGTTCACAAGATCGCACCGGAACCGTTCCTTTCTGCTATGGTCTGTGACTGTGTGGAAAAGCACCGGGATATGACGCACCGGGGTGCCCGCTACCGCTTCTATTCTCTGATGGCCACCGGTCTGTCTCACTGCATCGACTCTTTGAGTGCCATCAAGAAGGTGGTCTATGACGAAAAGCGGGTGACGCTGGAGGAGGCAATCCAGATCCTACGAGATAACTGGGAGGGCCATAAGGCGCTGCGCCAATACTGCCTGAATCGTACACCCAAGTATGGCAACGACGATCCGGAGGCAGATGCCATTCTGACCCGGTTCTTCAGCGATTTCTGTGATCGTGCCGATTACTGGAATCAGGAGATTGACGAGCTGCAGGTCACAGCCGGTGTTGCCACGTTTGAAAACTATCCCCGTTTCGGTCAGCACTGCTGGGCTTCCTTCGATGGCCGTGTGGCTCACGAGGCAGTTTCCAGCAACTATTCCCCCGCAGTGGGCCGTGACCGGGAGGGTATCACCGCCGCGGTGGTATCTGCTACCAAGCCCGATCTGTCCCGCCTGAACAACGGTTGTCCCGTTGACCTGCGTGTCAGCTTCAACAAGAGCTCTAGAGAGGAGTCTGCCCAGCTGCTCAGCAGCTTCATCCGCTCCTTCCGGGATCTGGGTGGCAATACCATGACGATCACAAAGGTGGATATCGAAACGCTGAAGAAGGCGCAGCAGGAGCCGGAAAAATACCTGTCTCTGCGTGTGCGTCTAGGTGGCCTTACGGTGTACTTTGTCCAGCTGGCCAAGGAGCAGCAGGACGAGTATATGCGCCGTACTGAACATAATATGTAATTTTCAGAACAGGAGAAAACAGTATGAAGAACCCGGCAATACAAATGGATCCGGCTACCGCTGCACAGGTGTGCGGTACCGTGTTTGATATAGAGCGCTTCAGCGTCCATGACGGCCGGGGCATCCGTACTGTAGTTTTTTTGAAGGGTTGTCCGCTCAAATGCGGATGGTGCGCAAACCCGGAGAGTAATTTGGTGCGGCCGCAGATCGGCTTTTTCCCGGAAAAGTGTGTCAATTGTAAGATGTGCACGCAAGTCTGTCCCGGCAGTGAGCTGTTCCTCACTGTCGGCCAGGTGGACTGGCAGCGCTGTACCGGCTGCCTGCAGTGTGTGGATCAGTGCTTATATGAAGCGCGGATTGGCTACGGCAAGAAGATGACTGCCGATGAGGTGGTCAAAAAAGTGGTGCGAGCCAAGGTGTTTTACGGAAATTCCGGCAGCGGTGTGACCCTTTCCGGCGGAGAGGTAACTATGCAACCGGACTTCGCTGCAGCGATCCTGCAATTGTGCCAGCGGGAAGGTATCCACACAGCTATTGAGACCTGTGGTTTTTATGCCTGGCAGAACATGGAAAAGTTATTACGCTATGTTGATCAGCTCTTGTTTGATTTTAAGTGCATGGATCCACAAAGACACCGCCAATACACCGGCGTGGACAATGATGTGATCCTTGCAAATGCGGTCCGGGCCAGTGAAATGGTGGAAGAAATGATTGTCCGTTGGCCGGTGATCCCTGGTGTCAACGACAGCGATAAAAATGCCCATCTTTTGGCGGAGTTTGTTTGCGGAAAAATGCCACGGGTAAAGCGGGTGGATTTGCTGCCCTATCACTCCGCGGGGAAATCCAAGTGTGAGCATATCGGCAAGGAATATTCAAAGGTGAAGTTTTCTTAAACTATAAAAATATCATCAATATTTTCCTGAACAATGCCATTATTGGTGTTATTGCTTTGGGTATGACACTGGTCATCATTACCGGTGGTATCGACCTGTCCGTCGGTTCTCAGATCGCACTTTCCGGTTTGATTGCCGTATCCGTCTTTAATGCTACCGGCTCTGCTTTTATTGCGGTGGTGGCTGCCATTTTGTTTGGCATCCTGACCAGTGCTATGTGCGGTGCCATCAGTGCATACTGTAATGTGCCTCCCTTTATCGTTACCCTGGCTACCATGCGTATCTTCAGATCTTTGGCACAGTATTTCTTCACTGGTGGTGGTATCCAGGTAAGAGGCGATGTGGACAAGTACCTCATTATCTCCGATATCAAAGTATTCGGTGTCATCCCCATTATCATCATTTATTGGTTGATTCTGACGGTGATTGTTGCCGTGTTCTCCAAGAAGACCGCTGTTGGCCGTCATATCTTTGCTGTGGGCAGCAACGAAAAGGCAACCATGCTCTCCGGCATCAATATGGGACTTCACCTAAGAATGCGGTTGCCTTTGGGGATAATGATAACGATATGGATATGCTGAAATGTGTGGGAACGGGAATTCTAATGGGCAATGCAAGGAATGATCTAAAGGAGAGAATTCCTTATGTAACCTGCGATAATGACAGCGACGGCATCTACCATGCCTTAGCTGAAATGGGAATACTTTGATCGCATCTGGAATATTTATGAAAAAATACACAAGTAGCAACAACAGATTGTGCGTTTTTGTTTAATTTTGGATGTTTGACCTGGTGAAAAACTGCTATGATTCCATCAGCAAAAGAAACAATAGGTTGTTACGCAAAAACTTTCTTCTAAAAAGGAATGGCCCAAACGGAGATCCGCTTGGGCCTTTTCGTGTTACTAGCAATCACAATGGTTCTAAACTGCTACCAATTTCACAAAAATGTAGCAATTATAGTACTGACAAGATCCGTTCGGTCTGCTATAATATAGACAAATCAAAGCGATCTACCAATTTTATAGCAGTGATGCTTGATATGCTCTGACAGGCAAATTGACGCATATGCACAGTTTCGCGCGCAACGAAGTAGAGCAATACGCTTTCGATCAACCGGAAGCAGGAACGGAGCTATAGACTGCATATACGACGATTCACACACCAACACACGCATTCACACGTTTATTTATGTGAAACCGATGCTTGCCGTAATAGGGAAACTATGCCCTATTATAAGCATCGGTTTTTTTGTTTATAAGGGGAATTTAGCCGACACATTTTTGTGTCGGCTTTTTCTTTTGCTAGGATGATTGGCTGACTGAAAGACCAGAGAAGGTATGATAACCAAACGAGAGCAGAAACAGAATCATCCGCGCAAAGATCACAGTGTAATGTCCTTGGCTATATCCGGGTAGAAACCATTTTGCCGGATAAGACCAAGCAGGTTGATTTCGTGATCGACCCGGAACAGGCGGAAACTGTTCGGATGATCTTTGATCTATATTTGGACGGTTATGGCTTGGTGAAGATCAAGGACGAACTGGAATTGCGTGGGCGCAAAACTTCCCAAGGTAAGGATAGCTTGCAGGCTCTGGTAGAATGAAGTTACCACACAAACATTCGAAAGGAGACAGCAAACTATGTCTTCTTTTGTGCGGTTTCCAATTTGCGCAACTTATTGTACCTTATCGGTCAGTATACCAGCGCCATGTAAAGTCATCGACCAGTAGGAGATAAAATCGTTGTAAAAAACGTCGTTTTTGCTTAAATACATGTATAAAAAAGATCCCCTCCGGCCGCTTCGGATCGAAGCGATCGGAGGGGATGACAGTCTCCCTCAAGCTTTATTTTCCTGCAGCCGCGCCGGCGGCTCAGGCCAGCGCCTCTTCCAGCGCCCGGTACATAACTGTCTTGTCCGGCTTGCGGCCGGTCCACATCTCGATGTTCAGGGCAGCCTGATTGATGAGCATGCCGGCACCGGTCTCACAGCGGATGCCGCGGCGGCGAAGCTCCTTGATCAGTGCGGTCTCGGTCGGATTGGGGATCACGTCCTGCACGAACATGTCGCGCGTCAGACTGTCCAGATCGAAATTCGGGATCGCGTCGACGCTCGGATACAGGCCGACGCTCGTCGCGTTGACCACGATATCCGTGCCGGCCGGGATCTTGTAGGTGCCGACCCAGTCGTTCGTCTCGGCGTCCACGCTGGTTCTGGTCTGCAGGATCTCCAGCAGCGACGGACCCAGATTGTTGGGGCCAGGACGGCTGACGATCGTGATATGCGCCGCACCGGCCAGCGCCAGCTCCACGCAGATCGCACGCGCCGCACCGCCTGCGCCGAGGACAACGATGCGCTTGCCTTTGACGTCAATGCCGTTGGACTCCAGCGACATCATAAAGCCCTTGCCGTCGGTGTTATCGCCGTACAGGCGGCCGTCGGTATTGACGATGGTGTTGACCGCGCCGATGAGCTGCGCGCTCTCCGAGATCTCGTCCAGATACTGCATGACGGCGATCTTGTGCGGGATCGTGCAGTTGATGCCGCGCATCTTGAATGCTTTCAGGCCGTTGATGGCGTTTTCCAGCTGATCCTTATCCACATCCAGCGTCAGAAAGTGCCAGCGTTCCAGTCCCATTGCCGCAAACGCGGCGTCCTGAATGATCACGCCGGGGTTCTCCGCGACCGGTTGGCCGAAGACGCCGACCAGATGGTCGAGATAGTTCTGTTCCTTCATGCCCGTACTCCTTTCTGCTGCGTCATCAGGTTCAGAATGACCTGATCCGTAATATGCATGCCCTGGCTGGCCACACAGCCGACCGCGTCGATCGTCTGCTCTACATTATCCATGACAATGCCCTCTCCGGACTGGAATGCCCGGTTCGCCATGGCAAGATCGTGCGCCATGATGGCGCTTTCGAGGCTTGTGGCGATCTTTGCCGCGCAGGAGGGCTTTGCCCCGTCGCAGACCATGCCGGAGGAGGTCGCGATGGAGTTTGTGATCGTCTGATCGATCTGCTCCAGCGTGCCGCCGTCCAGATATGTCATGGCGCATCCCGCACCCGTGGCCGCGCAGACCGCACCGCAGTAGGCGGACAGTCTGCCGATACCGGATTTCAGGTGGATGGCAATAAGATCGGACAGTGCCAGCGCGCGCAGCATCTGCTCGCGGCTGCAGCCGTGCTTCTCGGCGTATACGATCACGGGCAAAGACGCCGTCGCGCCCTGATTGCCGCTGCCGGACACGATCACAACCGGCAGATTGCAGCCGCTCATGCGGGCGTCCGAGGCCGCGGCCGCATAGGCCTGCAGCAGCTTGCCGTTCTCATAATACAGCTTTCCCACGTTGACGCCCCAACGGTTGTTCAGCCCCTCTTCCGCAATCTGCATATTGCAGTCGATCTGCTTCTGCAGCGTCGGTTCGATATCCGCAAGGTCGCACGTATTCGCAAAGTCCACGATCTTCTCGACCGTCAGGCAGCTGTGGTCCGTAAAGCCGTCCTGCGTGCCGTCTTCCTCTGCGCGGAAGACGCTCTCGCCGTTCTTTTCGATCCGGACGATATGCGTATGGGCGTTTTTCAGCTCGACTTCCGCCGTCTGTCCGTCGGCCTGCACGTTGACGATCAGGTGCAGCGCCTCGGAGCCCTGGATCACGTGCACCTTGCAGTAATTCTGCTGCATCAGTGCCTGCGTCTCATCCAGAACGCCGTCCGGGAGATCCAGCAGCACCTCGAGCATGCGGTCGGCGTTCCCGCCGAGCGCGCCGAGGATCGCCGCAGCGTCCACGCCGCGCAGCTCGCCGCCGTTCGGGATATAGACGCCCTTGGCATTTTTGATCAGGTTCCCGCTGGCATAGACGTCCATATGCTCCGGCCGGCAGCCGAGCGTCTTGCGCGCGACAGCCGCCGTATAGGCGATGGCAATTGGCTCTGTGCAGCCGCCGGCAGGGATCAGCTCTTCCTTCAGGATATCCAGAAAAGCCCTGTAATCAGAATCTGCTTTTTTCATCTGTTTTTGCTCACTTCTTTGCGTTCAGCTCTGCTCCTACTTCTTCCATGACCTCTTCCCACAGGGAGAATCTGGGCAGGGAACCAAGACCCCAACCGCAGCCGCCGGAAACGATCAGCTTCGGGCCGGCCTGCTCGACGGCGTCGTAGACCTTCTTCTTGATATGCGCCTTGATCGTGTCACGGTTCGAGCCGCTCAGGTCGGACGGGGACTTGATCATGATGGACAGATCCTTGTAGCTGCCGTTATCGGAATGATTCAGGCCGCCGATGAGAACCTTGTCGGTCAGCTTACGCATCTCGCCGAGAGAGTGGTGCTCCGGATACTGATCCGCCCAGTTGAAGGCCTCGACCGGATAATCGAGGAACCACTCGGACAGCGCTGCGTCGCCGTGGCAGATGTGCGCCATGTTGAACCACGTCTTGTCCTTGATCTTGTTGATGTTCTGGATGTCGTACTTCTTGCCATACTCCTCGAACATCTCCTTGCCCATGAGACCGGCCATACCGGCCTGATAGCCAAGGAAGAATCCGTCCGCACCGGCCTTGACAAACTCCTCCATCAGAAGCTCGTTCGTCTCGTTGACGATCTCCAGACCGATCCGCGCGTACTTTTCGGAGTATTTGAAGTGCGCCACAATGGTATCCTGACGGAAGAAGCCGCCGGTCATCTCACCCATCCAGATAAACGGGCTGAATACGGTGGGCAGAACAGGAACGTCGCCCTGGAAATAGTCCGCAATGCGCTTGACTGCTTCGATCTCGCGCGCAAAGACGCCTTCCTTCATGCTGGGCACCTTGAGTTTGGCCCACTCGTGCGGGTCATTGATGGCGTTAACCTGTACATTCTGCCACGTTTCATCAAGGATAAAGTCAGCGTCCTTCAGCTTCTGGCCGAAGGCTTCAGGGAAGTACATGCCGTTCGGCATGACCTTGATGAAGTCAAAATGGTGAGCGTTCTGATAGTCAATGGTCGCGCGCGCGAAATCCTTGGCATTGCGGTCGACCAGATTCATATGCGGGCCCCACGCGGCGAATGCCGGACGGTCCAGCATCTTGCCTTCGAGCGCTGCCTTGACACGTTGTGTATGTGTGATCATTTAATTTTTCCTCCAAAAATATTACAGTCCGCCGAAATACGCCTTGCGTACCTCGTCCGATTCCAGAAGCTGATCGGCGCGGTCGCTCAGTACGATGCTTCCAGTCTCCAATACGTAAGCACGGTCGGAATGCTTGAGCGCGATCCGCGCGTTCTGCTCCACGAGCAGGATCGTCGTTCCCATCTCGCGGATCCGGTCGACCATGGCGAAGATCTCATTGATGATGAGCGGCGCCAGACCGAGCGAAGGCTCGTCGAGCAGGAGCATCCGTGGCTTACCCATCATGGCTCGGCCGATGGCAAGCATCTGCTGTTCACCGCCGGAAAGCGAACCGGCCAGCTGACCGCTGCGAACCTTGAGCTTGGGCAGCAGGTCATATACGGTCTGCAGGCTCTCGGCGATCTCCGTCTTTGGCCGCAGATATGCGCCCATCATCAGGTTATCCATGACCGAGAAGCGCGGAAACACCTGCCGGCCCTCCGGGGAAAGGATGATACCGGACTGGACCATATTCTTGGTGTCCAGATTGGTGATTTCCTTGCCGTCGAACCAGATCTTGCCGCTCTTGACCGGGATGAGGCCCATAATGGCCTTCATGGTCGTACTTTTTCCGGCGCCGTTTGCGCCGATGAGGGTGATGACCTCGCCCGTGTTGACATCGATGTCGATTTCCTTGAGCGCATGAATGCTGCCATAATCGACAACGACCTTTTCCAGTCTCAATAATGACATTTCATTCATCCTTTCCAAGATAGGCTTCGATGACGAGCGGATCTGCCCGCACCTCGTCGGGCGTACCCTCGGCGATCAGCGCACCGTCGTTCAGGACGTAGAGCCGGTCGCAGATATTCATGACAAAGCGCATATCATGCTCGATAAGCAGGATCGTATTGCCCATCTCGCGGAGCTTGTGCACGATGGTGCGCAGTTCCTCCGTCTCTACCTCATTCATGCCAGCCGCCGGCTCGTCGAGCAGCAGCAGCTTCGGTTCGATGGCAAGCGCGCGGCAGATCTCGACCTTTCTCTGGTCGCCGTAGGGCAGGCTGGTCGCCATCTCATAGCGGACCTCATACAGGCCCAGGATCTTCAGCAGTTCCTCCGCACGCGCCTCCGCCTCCTTCCGCACCTTATCGGCGCGGCCGGGGATCAGATTCTGCGGGAACGGGAGCCTTGTTTTTACATGCATGCCGACCATGACGTTGTCCAGGACCGACATTTTCTGAAACAGACGGATATTCTGGAACGTCCGCGCAAAGCCGTGTGCAGTGATGCGGTAGGGCCGCCAGCCGGTGATGTCCGTGCCCAGCATGTGCACGCGCCCTTCCGTCGGGCAGTACATGCCGGTGATGCAGTTGAACAGGGTCGTCTTACCGGCACCGTTCGGACCGATGACGCCGACGATCTCGCCGCTCTCTACACGCATACTGATATCCTTGAGCGCTTCCATGCCGCCGAACCGCTGTACGATATGCTCTGTGCGCAGGATCTCAGACATGTGAGCCACCTCCGCGTTTGGATTTCTTCAGGGACAGGCGCTGGCCGATATACTTGAAGTTGACCGAGCCGAACAGTCCCTCCGGCCGCACCAGCATCAGAATGACCAGCATTGCGCCGAAGACCATCTGCCGGTATTCCGAGAAGCCGCGCAGCGCCTCCGGCAGGATCGTCAGGACCGTTGCACCGAGGAAGCTGCCGAACATGTTGCCGAGACCGCCGAAAATGACCATGACCAGCATGTTGTTGGAAACTGCGTTGGTAAAGCAGCTGGGGTCAATATAACTGGTATAGACTGCGTAGAACGCGCCGGCCACACCGGCAAGCATCGAGGCAATGACGATGGCAAGCGTTTTATACTTGAACACGTTGATGCCCATTGCGCCGGCCGCCAGATCATCGTCGCGGATCGCGAGGATGGCGTCGCCCATACGCGAGTGAATAATCTTATTGACGAGCAGGGTGGTCAGCACCAGCAGGATCAGGATCATATAGTAATACGCAGGCTGCGTCTTGATGGTATAGCTGAACACCGAGATTTTTGGGATCGCCATAATGCCGAGCGGGCCGTTCGTCAGGGACATCCAGTTGATCTCCACGATGCGCACGATCTGGCAGAACACCATGGTGACGATCGTGAAATAATAGCCCTTCAGATGCATGACCGGCAGACTCAGGATGAGGCCTGCAAAGCCGGCCGTGAGCGCTGCGGCAGCGAACACGCCGAGGCCGTCCCAGCCGCAGGTCTTGGTCAGGATCGCCGCAGTATACGCACCGATCCCCCAGAAGGCCGCGTGACCGAAGGACATCTGGCCCAGAACGCCTGTCATGAGATTGAGACTGACGCTCAGCATACAGTACATGAGACATAGAATCGCAATGCGAAGCACATATTTCGAGGTAAATACCATTGGAAACACAATGGCAAGCACTGCAACAAAAATCAGCAGCGGCAGCTTGTATCTGACAAGCTGGATACTCAGTTTCTCTATCATCGCGTTTCCCTCATACCTTGTTAATGGCCTTCTTACCGAACATGCCGTTGGGCATGAACAGCAGAACAACGATCAGGATCGTAAACGAGATGGCATCGCGGTAACCGGTGCTGATATACGCGGAGACCATGGTCTCCACGATGCCGAGCAGAATACCGCCTACCATAGCGCCCGGCAGGATGCCGACGCCGCCGAGGATCGCAGCTGCAAAGATCTTAGTGCCGATGAGGCTGCCCATTGTCGTCTCGATGCTGCGGTAGTACATTGCCACCATCGTACCCGCGATACACGCCAGAACGCCGCTGATCACGAACGTGAGCTCAATGACCTTGTTCGTATCGATGCCCATCAGCTTTGCCGCATCCTGATTCTGCGCAATGGCCGTCATGGCCTTGCCGATCTTCGTCCTGTAGACGAGGATGGAGAGCGCGATCATCAGGGAGAAGCCGACGATCAGAATGATGATCTGCGTCCAGCTGATAATGGCGTTTCCGATATAGACCTTGCCGAAATCCAGATGATTCTCGAACGATTTGGAGTCTGTGCCGCAGAACACCATGATGGCGTTATCAATGACCATGGACATGCCGAGCGTCGTGATCAGACCAGAGAGCTTCGGCGCGTGCCGTTTGCGCAGCAGCCGCAGGGCAAACCGGTCGATGCTGAAGCCAAGCAGCCCCGTCAGGGCAATGCTCAGCGCAAAGGCTACGAAGAAGTTCATGCCGACGCCATACAAAAGCCATGTCACATAGGCACCGAACATATACAGAGAACTGTTCGAGAAGTTTGTCAGCTCGAGAACGCCAAAGATCATCGTAAAGCCAATTGCCACGAGCGCGTAGGTACTTCCGATCGTAATGCCGTTGATGAATTGCTGTAATAACATTACATCGCCTCCAGATAAAAGATTCTGCTGCATCTGCTACAGCAGGTACAGATGCAGCAGATCTGTGGGGTAATTACCGATCAGTTCATGCGGACAAACGTGCCGTTCTGGAGCTGGAAGACATAAATGCCCTTGTTCATTTCCTTCTGGTCGTTGTAGCTCATATCAAAGCCGGACAGGCCCGGATAGTCGCGGATCTGGCCGATCTGCGTCGCAACTGCGGCTGCGTCGGTCGTGCCGGCCTTCAGGATGCTGTTGAGAACGATGTTGACAGAGTCATAGCCCTGTGCGGAGAAGCCGTCGGGCGTTTCGCCGTATGCTTCCTTATAGGCATCGATAAATGCCTGCGTTGCTTCGTCGACGTTGCCGGCCTCAAGGACGGACGGCAGGAAGCACGGCGTGGAGGACAGGATATAGGTGCCGTCGATCTGGTCGCCGACCAGACCCAGGAACTCTTCGTTGACGCACATGCCGGGGCCGACATACTGTGCGTCAAGCTCCAGTTGCTTTGCCTGCATGAATGCCTGCGCGCAATCGTTGTAGGAGGCGTTGACATAGAGGATATCGGGGGCGGCTTCCTTCACCTTAGACAGGACGGCGGAGAAGTCCTTCGTCTCGCCCGGAACAAAGCTTTCATAGACACTGACGGTGCCGCCCATGGATTCCCACTGCTCCTTGAAGAGGTTGGCGGCCTGCACGCCGTGGTCGGTGTTCTGGTAGATGATGGCGATGCTGCCGATGCCGCAGTAGCTCTCGGTCGCTTCCGCGAAGCCGACAGCCTCAAGGCGCTGGCTCATGGGAATGGGGAATACGTATTCGCCCATGCCGGGCAGGTCTGCGTGGGAAGCGGCAACGCCGATGAGGATCATACCGGCCTCGTCAAAGACGGAAGCCGTGGCCATCGCACAGGAGGAGCCGTAGCCCGCCAGCGCTGCAACGACAGTATCGTCGGAGACGATCTTGTTTGCGAGGTTGACCGCTTCGTTCGGGTCGCCCTTGTCGTCGCTGAACTCGATGGTAAAGTTCGTGCCGTGGGCGGCGTTGAACTGGTTGAGCGCAAGCTCCGCGCCGTCGCGGATCTTGATGCCGTACTGCATGTTGTCGCCCGTCAGGGGGCCGAACATGGCAAGCTTGGTCTTGCCGTTATATTCGATGCCGCTCTCATCGCTTTCGGAATCGGCGGCAGGGGTTTCCGTTTCAGCTGCGGGGGTTTCGGTCTGTGCGGTGTCGGCGGAGGTATCTGCCGGGGTTGTGGTGTCGTCTGCGGTCTTGGCCGCGCAGCCTGCAAACAGGCAGCACACGAGCGCAAGGCACAGGATCAAAGAGATCATCTTTTTCATTGTTTCTGTTACACTCCTTCGTTCCTTCATTGATTTGTAATGTAAATTTGTTTGCTGCGCTGGATCAGAATGTTTTTCGCCGCACGATCCCGATGGGCAGGCGGACCGTCTCATAGGGTGCCTTCGGCTGCCCTTGTTCCGCCTTTGCCGCCTCCTCCAGCCGCATCAGAAGCCGCTGCGCCGCCATCTGTCCCATTTCGAACAGCGGGTGCCGCATGGTTGTCAGCGGAGGATTCGTGATCTCCGCCCATTCGGAATCGCCAAAGCTCACGATTGCGATCTGCTGGGGGACCGGGATCTTATGCTCAATGAGATAATGGAAGCATCCGACTGTCATGGCCGGGGACAGGGACAGGATCGCGCTGATCTGCCGGTTTTCAAGCAGCTGCCGCGTGGCCTGATAGCCGCCCTTTGACGTGGATGCGCCGTTTTGTACAAGTGCCGGTTCAAATGGAAGGCCATTGTCCCGCAGCGCCCGTTTGTAGCCCTCGACGCGCTCTGTCAGCGCAGAGACGCCCTCCGTGCCGTTCACCACGCCAATGCAGCGGTGACCTTCGCAGATCATCTGGCAGACGATCTCATAGGCCGCCTGCTCGTTGTTGCCCATAACAGCATCCCGGACACAGTTGTCTGCGCTTCGGTCAAGGAACACGATCGGATAGTCTTTTGGCAGACTGTCCAGATAGCTGTGGTCGCCCGGCGCCGGAAACATAAGCATGCCGTCGATCTGCTGGTAGTTGAAAATATCCACCTGCTCCTTTTCCCGCTCCAGATTCTCGTGCGAACAGCCCAGCACGAGCTGATAACCGTTTTTGACGAGGACCTGCTCGACTGCGTCGAGAATATCCACGGAGAAGAACGAGGCGATGGATGGCACAAGCAGCCCGATCCGTTTAGAGCGGTTGCTTCTGAGACTGCTGGCGTTGATGCTGGGAATATACCCGAGCTGCTTCGCCGCTTCCCGTACCCGCTCCGCCGTTTCCGGGGCAACAAAGCGGGTCGCGTTGAACACATGTGACACTGTAGCGGTGGATACACCGGCTGCGGCAGCCACATCCTTGATCGTTACTGCCATTGCTGCCCTCCATTTTTTGTTTGTGCGAGATAAACGTTTACGTAATCGTTTATCTCGATGATACATCATCAAAAAAATCTTGTCAACACGAAATACCCTCTAAAAAAACGACGGGTTTTTCGGTCATTTCGCTGATTTTTATTTTTTCTGCGAGAGGAACAACGCGTTCTCACCTTAATTATACTACGCGCGGATGCACGCCATAAATTTCTATTGACATTTTCACCGTTTCGTGCTTTATCTGAAATAAACGCACTTACAAGGAGGCACCTATTTATGGATACCGTCCGCATCGGACTGCTCGGGGCCGGGATGATCTCGCAGAAGCATCTCAATATGTATGCGCAGATCCCGGAGGCGCAGGTCGTCGCCGTGTGCAGCCGCACACAGCAGTCCGCCGAGCGCTGCGCGCAGCAGTTCGGCATTCCGAATGTCTATACCGATTATACCGCCATGCTGCAGCGGGATGATATCGACGCGATCGATATCTGCCTGCACGGCAATCTGCACGCGTCAGCCGCCATTCAGGCGCTGCAGGCCGGCAAGCATGTCTATTGTGAAAAGCCGCTGGCCGGAAGCTATTATGACGGCAAGGCCATGCTGGACGCCGCCGCAGCCAGCGGGAAAACGCTCCACATCCAGCTCGGCTTTCTCTACCGTCCCTACGCGCGTGCAGCCAAACGATTGGTCGACGGTGGCGCGCTCGGCGAGATCTACCATGCGCGCACCGTTGGCTTCCGCCGACGCAACCGGCCGTTTGTCGACGGCTTTGGCAGCAAGGATTTTGTAAACAGCAAAACTGCGGGCGGCGGCGCACTGTATGATTTCGGCATCTACCACATTTCCCTGATGCTCTATCTCATGGGCATGCCTGCGCCGCGGCGCATGTCCGGCCAGCTCTATCAGAAGATCGCCATGGATGAAGCCCGGCGGCTGGAAAGCGGGTTCGATGTGGAGGAGCTCGGCGTCGGTCTGGTCCGTTTTGACCGGCAGGTCACGATGGATCTGTTTGAATCCTGGGCCGTCCATCTTGATCAGATGGACCCGGGCATTCTGCTCGGCAGCAAGGGCGGGCTGAAGCTGGAACCGTTCAGCTTCCACACGACCATCTGCGACACCGAGCTGGACTGCACCGGCGATCTGGAAAAGATGAATTTCCGCTGGCTGAACACGCAGCCGCTGGAATACGCCTACGCCTCGTCCGAAGCGCACTGGATCGCGGCGCTGCTTGGCCGTGTCCCGATGCTCCCAACGGCGCAGCTCGCCCTTGACACACTTCTCATTCAGGACGGCATTCGCCTGTCCTCGCAGCTTGGCCGGGAGGTCACAGCCGAAGAAACTATCGCCGCGTCCGTTTCGACTGCGGCAGCTATCTAAGTCATGGAGGTTCCCTATGAAACGCAGTGAGATCAACAAAGCACTCAAAGAGCTCGAAGCCATGTGCGCGCGGGAGCATTGCTATCTGCCGCCGTTCTGCAATTTTACGCCCGAGGAGTGGCAGACCAAGGGTCACGAATACGACGAGGTGCGAGACTGCATGCTCGGCTGGGACATCACGGACTACGGTCTCGGTGATTTCGACAAGGTCGGCTTCTCACTCATCACCATCCGCAACGGCAATCGCGCCATGCAGGACAAGTATCCGAAGGTCTATGCGGAAAAGCTGCTCTACATGAAGGAAGGCCAGTATTCCCCGAACCATTTCCACTGGTACAAGACCGAGGACATCATCAACCGCGGCGGCGGCAACGTGCTCATCCGCGTCTACAACAGCCTGCCCGATGAGTCCATCGACAAGGTCTCCGACGTGACTGTCCACTGCGACGGCAGAACCTATACCGTTCCGGCCGGGACGCAGGTGAAACTTACACCGGGCGAGAGCATCCATATCCAGCAGTATATGTATCACGATTTCGAGGTCGAACCCGGCACCGGTGCGGTTCTTCTGGGCGAAGTCAGCCAGTGCAATGACGATAATACGGATAACCGCTTCAATCCGCCAGTCGGACGGTTCCCGAAAATCGAGGAGGACGAGCCGCCCTACCGACTTCTCTGCAACGAATACCCGGCAGCAAAAGACTGACACCCGGCAAAATGGCCGCAGAAGTGTTTCTGCGGCCATTTCCATTTATATTTTTCGCATCTGCGCGCGGTAGCTTTTCGGCGATATCCCCATCTTCGCACGAAAGATCCGGCTGAAATACTTGGGCGACTCAAAGCCTGCCCGCTCCGCGATCGTCTCGACCGGCTCGTCCGTCTGAATCAGCAGCGCCTGCGCCGCCTGTACCCGCAGCTCGTTGAGATACGTAATGACGGTCTTTCCCGTATACCGGCGGAACTGCCGTGACAGATAGGAGACGCTCACATGTTCCAGCGCGGCCAGCTGAGAAAGCGTGATCGGCTTTGCGTAGTTGGCCTGCAGATACTGCATCACCAGCTGCAGCCGCTCCGGTGTGTGCGTCTGGTGCGCGTCGCACCGCAGAAGCTCCGTCAGCAAAAGCTTTATGCCATATTCCAGCACATACTCCGACGCATCCGGCCGGCTGGCCTCGCGGTAGAGATAGGAAAACAGCCTTCCGAACAGATTATCATGATCCCGGATCTGGATCGGTTTTTCCAGCTGCAGCTCCGGCAGCTCGATCCACAGACAGATGATCTCCCGCTTCCGGGCAGCGCTGGCCTGCTCCTGATGCTCCCAGCCCGCGGGATAGACGATCGTATCCAGAATCCCGGCGCAGAGCCGCTGTCCGGAAACATCAATCCCGCCGCCGCCCTCGGTAAAATACAGCAGTTCAAGATAAGGGTGCGCATGCCTGCTGTAGTTCCACTGGCTGCTCTGGTCGGTGAACTGCGCGCTGAAGCGCAGTTTTGGGCAGCCGGCCTGAATGATCTGCAGTTTTTCTTCGTAATTCATCCGCTTGCCCTCCTGTTTTGCGCTTTTCTCCTTTTTATCATCTTTCCGCCGCCGCGTCAAGTGCCGCCGCAGCCAGCTGTTCATAATCGTATACCTTTCGTCCGCTTCTGTGAGTGTGCTTTGTCCCTGCCGTGTGCTAAATTGGTTTTATCAAATCCCGGAGGAGACGCTTTATGGACCATTCCGCTATTTTGTCGCTGCCCGGCAGCGAGCGTATTTCCGTTCTGAAGGAGAAAATGTTGGACGAGCCGCGTTATGTCAGCATCGAGCAGGCCCGGATCGTCACCGAGGTCTATCAGCAGACCGAGGGGCAGCCGCCCTGCATCCGCAGGGCGCGCGCCCTGCAGGCCGCGCTCACACGGATGTCCATCCGTCTGGAACCCGAGGAGCGGATCGTCGGCAACCGCACGCCCGGCGTGCGCGCGGGCGTCGTCTTCCCGGAGACCGGCGCGTCGTGGGTCGACCGTGAATTTGAAACGCTGCCGACTCGCGCGCAGGACCGCTTTCAGGTCCGGCCGGAGGATATCACGGAGTTCCGCACGAAGATCCTGCCCTACTGGAAGGGCCGCTCGCTCGAAGACCAGGTGCGCGCCGCGATCGGCCCGGAGGTAGACGCCATTGCAAAGGTCGCAAAGATCAACCAGAAGGATCATTCGCAGGGCCATATCTGCCCGAATACGGAGAAGTGGCTCCGTCTCGGCCCCGCCGGCCTGCGAGCACAGGCTGCTGTGCGTCTGGAAACGGCCGATGCGGCGCACCGCGATTTTTATGAGAGCATCATCCTTGTGATGGACGGTGCCTGCACGTTCATGCGCCGCTATGCCGATCTGGCAGAGCAGATGGCCGCCGGTCCTGACGCAGAAAATCTCCGCGAGGTCGCGCGCATCTGCCGCAAGCTTGCTTCGGCTCCCGCCGAAACGTACCAGGAAGCCGTGCAGGCCACGTGGTTTCTGTATGTCATTCTGCAGATGGAGGGCAACGCCTCCTCATTTTCTCCGGGACGGATGGATCAGTATCTGTACCCGTATTACCGGTTCAGCCGCACCCGCGGCATGACGGACAGCGACGCACTGGAGATCACACAGTGTCTGTGGCTCAAATTCAACGAGATCGTCTATCTGCGCAACTCTGGCAGCGCGCGCTATTTTGCCGGCTTCCCGATCGGCTTCAATGTCGCCATCGGCGGCCAGAAGGATGACGGCAGCGACGCGTCGAACGAGCTGAGTTATCTGTTCCTGCGGGCGCAGGCGCTGCTCCTGCTTCCGCAGCCCAATCTTTCGCTCCGCATCTTCCGCGATTCTCCGCAGGAGCTGCTGGAGGCAGCCAGTCGGGTCATCGGTCTCGGCAGCGGCATGCCGCAGATCTTCAACGACGAGGCCGTCATTCCTGCGCTTACGGCGCACGGCATCAGCGACCACGACGCACGCAATTACGCAATCGTCGGCTGTGTGGAGCTGACCACGCACGGCAACGCCCTCGGCTGGAGCGATGCTGCCATGTTCAATCTTGTCAAAGCGCTGGAGCTGACGCTCAGCGGCGGCATCGATCTTCTGACCGGAAGGCCGCTCGGCTCCGATCTCGGGAATCTCACGACCTACGAAACCTATGCCGAGCTGGAGGCCGCATTTGCCGCGCAGATCGATACATTCTGCGATAAAATGGCTGCCTGCATCGCTGTTGTGGAGCAGATGCACGCGAAGCTCCTGCCCACGCCCTTCCTGTCCGCTGTCATTGACGACTGCATGGAAAAGGGGCTTGACGTCACACGCGGCGGCGCACACTATAACCTCACCGGCGTACAGGCCATTCAGGTTGCAAACGTAGCCGATTCACTCGCTGCGATCCGTCAGCTCGTCTATGAAGAAAAAACAGTCTCTGCCGAACGCCTTCTGCACGCGCTGCGGACCAACTTTGAAGACAATCCGCTTCTTCGCGCGATGCTTCTCCACAAAGTCCCCAAATACGGCAACGATGTCGCCTGGGTCGACGAAATCGGCGCAAAATGGGTCAATTATTTTGCCTCGCGCCTGGAGCGGTACCGCAACGGCCGCGGCGGCATCTATCAGATGGGGCTTTATACCGTCTCGGCGCATGTCCCCATGGGGCAGAACGTCGGCGCATCGGCGGACGGCCGTCTGGCCGGAGATCCACTGGCCGACGGCGGCGTTTCCGCCATGTATGGACGCGACACCAGCGGACCGACCGCGCTTCTGCAGTCCGTCGCGCGCCTGCCGTTCCGCAGGGCCAGCAACGGGACGCTGCTCAACATGAAGTTCCTGCCTGCGTTTTTCCAGACAGACACGGGGATCCGGAAGTTCACTCAGCTCCTGCGTGCGGTCTGCGCGCTCGGCATCAGCCATATCCAGTTCAACGTGCTGAATGAAGCCGATCTGCGCGCGGCGCAGCGCGAACCGGAAAAATACCGTGGCCTGACCGTCCGGGTTGCAGGCTACACAGCTTACTTTACGGAGCTTGCCCCGGATCTGCAGGACGAGATCATTGCCAGAAGGGCGTATGAAGGCGTATGACCGGTGTGATTTTTGACTGCAAGCGCTTCGCCGTCCATGACGGCGAGGGGCTGCGGACGACCCTATTTCTGAAGGGCTGCCCTCTGCGCTGCCCGTGGTGTCAGAATCCGGAGGGGCTGCGCCGCGAGGTGCAGCTGTGGCACCGGCAGAGCCAGTGCCTGCAGTGCGGCTGCTGCGCGCAGGCCTGCAAAAAAGACTCCATCTCCATGCAGCCCTGCCCGGTCATTGACCGCACCCGCTGCGATGCATGCGGCGCGTGCGTCACGGCCTGCCCCGCAGCCGCGATGGAGCTGTGCGGCAAAGAGATCTCCGCCGAACAGGCCGCTGCTCTTCTGCTGCGCGACCGTGTGTTCTTCGGCTCGCAGGGCGGCGTGACACTCTCGGGTGGAGAAGCGCTCGCCCAGCCGGAGTTTGCCTGCGAGGTGCTTGCCCTGTGCAAAAAGGCCGGCGTCGACACCGCCATCGAAACGAGCCTCTATGCCCCGGAGGAAACCGTCCGCCGTCTGATGCCGGTCACAGACCATTTCCTGATCGATATCAAGCTTTTCGACCCTGTCCGGCATAGAGCCGTGCTTGGCGTTGATAACGCGCCGATCCTCCGCAATTTTGAGCTGCTCTGCGACAGCGGTGCGGACGTCCTTGTACGCACGCCGCTTATCCCCGGCTATACGGCAGACGCAGAGAATCTGCACGCCATCGCCTGCTATCTTGCCGCGCGCGCGCCCGGGGTCTGCTATGAGCTTCTGAACTTCAATCCGCTGTGCAGAAGCAAATATCAGTCGCTCAGCCGGGCATATCCGGTTGGCGGCAGTGCCTTTTCCGCGCAGGAAATGGACCGATTCTATTCGATCGTCCAGCGCGCGGGCGTCAACCACATTATAAAGGAGTAATTCCATGCAACAGAAGTTCCTGCAGCAGGCTCACGCAGACCTGCCGGTCTACCTGACCGACGTCTATCGCGATTTTCAAAAGACCGGCACGCGACCGTTTCATCTCCGGCTGACGCTCTACGACGGGACAGCCCGCAGCTTCCCGCTGCAGCTGCCGCCCGCGGACTGCACGGAGGAGGCCGCGTTCCTCGCCGAATATATTCATGCATTTCTCTATAATCTTCTTTCCTCGCTCGGCGCGCGTGCCGTGGATCTGTATTTTGATCCCGCCGATCAGGCGCTGCAGGCGCTTGTCGCGACGCTCCCGGAGGTTTTTCAGCTGCATACGCCCCGTCTGCAGCGTACCGGATACGGAAAGTGCCTGAACGTCAACGACCGCATTCTCACTGCCCTGCTGCCGGATGCAGAAGGCTTTTCCTTCCGGACACATCCCCTCTGCGACGAGCCGGAGGCGCAGTCCCTTCCGGTCTGCACCGGCGCATCGGTTCTTTCTCGGCTTCCCGCACGCGCAACGCACGCCATGCTGCTTGGGATCGACGTCGGCGGCACGGATATCAAGCTCTGCGCCAGCGTGAACGGAGATCTTTGCATATTCAAGGAGTTTGACTGGTTCCCCGCCGCATTCACGCAGGCTGATCAGCTGACGGAGCCGATCGTCTTCCTCACGCGCCTTCTGCGCGCAGCGGCAAGTCTGGCCGCCTGCGGCAAACAGGAACGCATCGTGCAGGAGGCACTGGACAAGCACGCCGACCGCGCCGGCATGGAAGCTGCACTTGCGCAGATGGAGGCCGCCGCAGGGCAGGAACTGCGCAGCTTTGACGCCATCGGCCTGAGCTTTCCGGACGTAGTCATTGATAACCGCATCGTCGGCGGCGAGACCTATAAGACCCGCGGCATGCGCAATAATCCGGCTCTGGACTATGAGACGGAATTTGCAAAGGTCGGCCGCCTGCGCGAGCTTCTCGCTGCCTATACCGGCTCCGAGAACCGCGTCCTTCTCACAAACGACGGCCCGATGGCAGCCTTCACTGAAGCCGTTGAGCAGGCGGCTGCCGGCGCGGATACCTCGCAGGGCTTTTTTGCGCACACGCTGGGAACAGAGCTTGGCACCGGCTGGGTGCGCGCGGACGGCTCCATCCCACAGCTCCCGCTGGAGGTCTATAATTTCATCATCGACCTTGGCAGCTACCGTCAGCGGCAGTTTGACGCCGACGACGCCCGGAGCATCCTGAATTTCAACACCAACCTTCCCGGTACGCTGCAGAAATACCCGTGCCAGTCCGGTGTTTTCCGTCTGGCCGCGAAATATCTGCCACAGCAGGCTCCCGATCTCTGGGCGCAGGCCATGGAGTGCGGTCTGTTCCGCTGGCAGGGAGATAAGCTGATTGTGCCGACCGAGCCGCAGGATATGCGGAAGCCGTGTCTGGAATTTTTCATGGAAAAAGCCGCGGCGGGCAGCCCCGTATGTCAGGAAATTTTCCGCCAGATCGGCGAGCATATGGCAGTCACCTGGGAGCAGACGGAACTTCTGCTGCACCCCGGCGTGCAGTCCCGCACGCTGTTTGGCCGGCTGGTCAAAAATGAGGTCTGCTTCCGCCTGCTCTGCGAGGGCGCGCACCGGCGCGAGCCGCAGCTCGTCCAGCACGCCGCCAATGACGCGCTGGCCAATACCGCCCTCATGCAGCAACTTGCCGCGCATCCCATTTATACCGTCGCCCAGTTCGCTCAGGCCGTCGGCGCCATTTATTACGCCTGCCTCAGCCTGTGAGACCCCGCACCGCCGCCAGATGCGGGTCTATGAACGAAACAGATCGCCCGCAGGCGAAGCCTGCGGGCGATGTTTCTTATTTCGCCCGTTTTCTGATATAGACTATTATAATGATCAGGCATTCAAGGCAATACGCAGTGCCGAAAAGCACATGGCGGGCGGCGGCCGTCTGCCGGGCTGTCTGAAGGTCCTCCTCCGTGCAGACGGTGATCGGCAGGATCGTTCCATCCTTGGGCGTATACCGAAGGGAAACCACGCTTTCGTTGCGGTCGATATATTCACAAACCACAGTGCCGTTTTTGTCCTCCAGTCTCCTTGTCAGCGCTTCTTCCTCGCTGATCGCATTGCCGGACGCGTCGTAGTAGGTTTCCCCTCCATACGAACGCTGCGCGGCCGATTGCTCCGGCTCCTTTGCATAGTCGCCGGAAGCGGCCGGAATATCCTGCTGCATATAGTTAATAAAGCTGTCGTAATCCTCAAAGGTCGTGCCTTTCATAATGCTGTATGGCCCCCAGATCGAGGTGGCGAACTGGTGTCCAACGAAGGTCGCCGCCAGAATAACGGCCAGCACGATCGCGCAGCTGCGCTTCAGCTTGTGGTTCCCATAATAAACGGCAGTTTCTTTTTCGGACAACGCATATACGCCCTTTCGCAAAAACGACGCATGCAGAAAATACAGCACGACCGCATAGACCGGCAGGAATCCGGCGGCTCCCACGCTTCCCCAAAGAAGCACGCTGTCAAGGGCAAGACCCATATTGGCATCTGCCAGAAGCAGCGGGAGCGTAAAGCCAAGGAAGGCAGCAGTCAATCCGATGGATCGTTCCGCAAGGCGGATCACGCTTCCTTTGAAGCCGGAACGCACGTTTTCCTCCAATCCGGCATCTTCCACGCTGAAAAACGCCTTGTTTATAAACACCGCCTGACATACGATACTGGCCGCAAAGAAGATCGCGCCCAGGAAAAAGCCAAGGACCGCTTTCAGGAACGCGAGATCGCAGATCAGCGCCGCGATCACACCGGTCACGGAAACGCCCATGGCAATGCAGGTGCGATTCTTATATTGAGACAGCGTCAGTTTCAGCAGCCGCTGCCGTTGCTTTTCAGCCTTGGGCGCGATTTCCGATGGTTCTGCCGCTTCGGCCCGCGCGGCGGGCGGCTTCCGCTCGCCGCGAAGCAGCTCATCGCAGGTCACGCCGAAGATCTCTGCAAGGACAGGGACCACCGCCAGATCCGGCGCGCCGTCGCCCCGCTCCCAGCGGCTGACTGTCTTACAATTTTGTTGAGCGCGTCCAGTTCTGGCTGACTGAGATAGTTTTTCGCCACCTCAACATCTGTACGATGGATCTGGTCTCCGCGCCACGAGGTCAGTCCCATATGCTCCTTTTCTTCATCCGCTCTTTGGTAGATAACCTCTGCCGCTGTATGCTGGTGTGCTGCCCAATGCATTTTGTTTTGAACCTGCTTGAAAAACAAAA
>OLOW01000428.1_pt1 | contig 28271 bp, 28 predicted proteins | sample 1672801 | NCBI WGS metagenome assembly OLOW01 (sample SAMEA3136725, study PRJEB25190) | human gut metagenome | biome: human gut; feature: human-associated habitat; material: faeces | place: Austria | collected 2013 | reverse complement strand
CTCGTGCTCCTTCCATATTCCATATGGAATAAAAAACAGGCACGGCATCCTCAAGGACGGCGTGCCTGTTTACGCATTGCTTTAGACCGTATCGCCACGCCGGGCGTGGTACTCCGCTTTTTCCTGATACATACGTTTATCCGCCTGCCTCACCATATCCATGATGAGCATGTCCCCCTCGGCCCACACCTGCCCAAGCGACAGGGATTCGGGATACGCTTTATTGGCCTCCCGTTGGAGCGCGGCGATCTTCGCATAAAAGACCCGTTCCGGAATGTTCGGGCAGAGGAAGACAAATTCGTCTCCGCCAATACGGAAAAGATCGTCTCCCCTGAAATAGCGGCTGAATATCCGGCTGATGTCCCGGATGTATTTGTCGCCGGAGTCGTGCCCTTGCTGATCGTTGATGCGCTTTAACCCATTGAGATCCACAAAAACGACGCCGAGCGAATCCGGTTGTCCTCTTTCTCACCGGCGTAAACGTGGGTTTCTCCGCACTGGGCGCCGTGCTGGGGCAGGAGCTGGCGACGGGCTGGACCAAATGGCTCATGATCCCGCTGTCCGCTCTGCTGGGTTGGTTTATCATCTCGGCCGAGCCTGCCGTCGCCGTGCTGGAAAAGCAGATTGAAGCGGTCAGTGCCGGCGCAATCCCGGGCAAGGCGATCAAACGCAGTCTCTCCGTTGCTATCGCCGCCGCCATGGCGCTGGCAATGCTGCGCGTCCTCACGGGGCTGTCCATCCTGTATTTTCTGATTCCCGGCTATGCCGCCGCGCTGCTTCTCTCCTTTTTCGTCCCGGACATCTACACCGCCATCGCCTTTGACTCCGGCGGCGTCGCCTCCGGCCCCATGACCGCCACCTTCATGCTTCAGTTCATGATCGGCGCAAGCATGACGCTGGGCGGAAACGTTCTGACAGACGCGTTCGGCGTCGTGGCTATGGTGGCGATGATGCCTCTGATTTCCATTCAGGCCGTCGGCTTCTATTACACGCTGAAACACCGCCGTGCGGAAAAGTCCGCCGCCGTATACGGGGATTACGACATCGTGGAGCTCTGGGAGGTGGAAGCCGCATGAATTATGTGATCTCAATCTGTGATCCCAGGGCGCTGGAAGTCCTGACGCAGATCTGCGCGGAGCTGGCGATCCCCATGAACGTGGTGCTTCACGCACACGGCACGGCCGTGCGCAGTATGCTGGACATTCTGGGCATTGAAAGCAACGAAAAGCGCGTGGTTCTCAGCATCGCAAATCAGGAAAAAACAAAAGCGCTCATCAGCGAGCAGAAACGCCGCCTGTTTATCGGCGTGCCGGGGCACGGAATCGTCGTGTCCGTTCCCGTCAAAAGCATCGGAGGAGGGAAAACCGTGGCATTTCTCAACGGCAGCCAGCAGCCGGCAAAATACACGCCGGAGCTGAACTATTCCTATGAACTGATCGTGGCCATCGCCAACGAAGGCCGCACCGATCTGGTGATGAACGCCGCAAGAAGCGCGGGCGCCGCCGGCGGCACCGTCCTGCACGGCAAGGGAACCGGCGCGCTGAAGGAGGAGATACGCAGCTACCTGCGGACCGTACCGCTCGTCCGCAGCGCGAAAGACGAGCACGAGGAAATGGGCGGAGCGGGCATCACGGTCGTCAAGCTGGACATTTGAGGCTCCTGTGCCCTGCCACGAAACCGACCCGTCGCGCGCTTCGGCCCGTCAAATGACCGGAAGAACCGTCGCCCGGAAACAGGGAACAAAAACAGCCATGCGAACATACCGACCGACAAAGGCGCCGGCCGGATTGCAAGAACCCGTCTCTCCTGCACGGAATTCGCCCGTACAATCATGCGCGCTCTCCCCGATCGAACCGGCAGAGCCGAAACCCGGTAGCTGAACCTTTCGTCCTTTATGGTGAGCAGCTTTGCGTACATGAAAGCGCCGCCGTTGCCGCCTATCTCCACCCTTATCTCCACCTCGTAGTTGTTGGGGCAGTTGAGCAGCGTCTCGCCGTCCATGACCGCTATCATCTTTCGCGCTATGGCCAGCCTGTCTATATTGCCCTCCCCCCTTATCTCCAGCCTGTAGCCGAAGGGAGGCTTGCCGGTATGGCAGGCGGGCAGCAGCTTTTCGAGAAAGCTCTTTGCCTTTATGCCCATGGACTTTGGGTCGGGGTTTGAGTTGGCGGATATCTCGATGAGCGCCTCGGTAAAGCAGCGGCAGGCGAAAAGCCCCATCATGTCCTCCGTATGCACGTGTACGTCGCCGCGGTGTACGGCGGACACCCTGAAACCATGCTCGGCAAGCTCCCGGGCCAGAGGGTCGGATAGCTTATCCGGGGAACGCAACTCTATTTCGCAGGGCCTATTAAGCGCGGTAAATTCGTGCTTTTCGAAGGTGAGAAAGCTTCGCATGGCGGTTTTGTAGGCCTCTGTTTCCGCCTCGAAATGCACCTTTTCATCTTCGCTGTTTGCCGGCTGTATAGTATATGAGGCGAGAGCCGCCTTGGCCTCATCCCCGCCTATTGCGCCTAAGGACAGCAGCATCGAAGGCCGCACGAAGCGGGTATCCTCTACTGAAAGGGCCTGTTTCAGGTATTTCACGTCCGAGGGGACCTTCAGCTGACCCATGAGAACCGCGGCATTCTTGCGGAGCTTGGGTTGATTGGAAAGCAGGGCGTTTCGAAGGGCCTCGCGCTCGCTGCCCATGATATCGTTAAGCTGCCTTGCGTATTTTTCCTGCTTTGCGCAGCGGCAGAGAAAAGCGCACGCGGCGGAGTTGCCCTCCGAAAACAGCTCGTAAGCGAAGGGGAACGCCTCGGAGGCGTAGTGCATCATGTGCTCGGGGCCGTTGGGCAGCGCAAGCCTCTGGGCCACTACCTCTTTGGTAAGCGCCTTGTGCGCCACAGAGGAACCGTAGCTGCCCCTGTTTTTGCCGTTGCTTCTTTTGTGGCAGTTCATCTTTTACTCCCCTCCGATTCGGACCGTATGACGTCCAGCACCTCATCGGTGCCGTCCGCGGTGGAGTCGCCGCTCATGGCGGAAATAAAGCTGAGCCTTCTGTCGTAAAGGTCGTGTATGCTGTCGAACAGGGTGTCCGGCGTAAGGCCGGCCTGATCCAGCGTCATGGCGTAGCCCTTGCGGGCAAAATAGCCGGCGTTGAGTATCTGATCCCCCCGGGAGGCGGAAAGCGGCAGGGGTATCAGCAGAGCGGGCTTTGCAAGGGCTAAAAACTCGAATATGGCGTTGGCGCCGGCACGGGAGAGTATTATATCCGCCGCGGCGAAAAGGTCGGGCAGCTCCTTTGAGATGTACTCGTACTGGACATAGCCCGGTTCGGCTATGGAAGCATCCTTCTTGCCCTTGCCGCAGAGGTGGATAATGTCGAAGGAGCGGGTCAGCCGCGGCAGCGCCGATCGCAGCGCGTCGTTTATGGCCTGGGCGCCCTGGCTGCCGCCCATGGTAAGGAGTATGGGCTTTTCGCCGGAAAAGCCGGTAAAGTCCAGCCCCCTCTGCCTGTCGCCGCCGTAAAGCTCGGGCCGTATGGGGGTGCCGGTATGGACGCCCTTTGCGCCGACGTATTTTAGAGTATCTTCGAAGGTGACGCATACCCTGTCTGCAAACCTGGCGGTTATCTTATTGGCCAGGCCGGGAGTATAGTCGCTCTCGTGGGCTACTATGGGCGCCATGCCCTTTGCCGCTATGACCACGGGCACCGACACGAAGCCACCCTTTGAAAACACCACGTCCGGCTTTACCTTGTTAATGATGCGCTTGGCCTGGAATATGCCGCCTACAACCTTGAATGGGTCGGTAAGGTTCTTCAGCGAAAAGTACCTGCGCAGCTTGCCGGCGGATATGGTGTGATAGGTCACGCCCTCAAGGCCTCCCACAAGGCTTTTTTCTATTCCATCGGCGGTGCCTATGTAGTGTATCTCGTAGCCCTCCGCCCTGAGCCTTGGCAGCAGCGCCAGATTGGGTGTGACGTGGCCGGCAGTTCCGCCGCCCGTTAGGATAATCTTCTTTGACATGGTTATATTTCCTTTATATTATAAAATCAAACAGCGCACTAATCTGCACCGCCGTATTGCCGTTACAGCGAGAGCCGGCGAGAAGAACCTATCTCATTTTCATTATTATGCCACGAAAACGATTATTGTTTCTGAAATTATATCACCCTGCTGCGATTGCCGCAAGGCGTATGCTATGGTATTATTAAAGGGGCTGCGGCCCTGTGATATTATAAACGGCGCAAAGGAGAGGCGTGTATGAGACTGAGGGATATGAATCCCGGCGAGGCGCTGGCGGCCGCGGCCGCCATGACCCTAAGGCTCGGGGGCTTTTCGAGGGCGGCGGAGCTCATGGGGGAGCTGCTCATGGATACCTGGACAACGAATTTCCCTGGCGCTCTCGGCGCATATCACAGGCTCACGGAATATATGCTGTCCTCCCCCGCCAGGAGGGTCACAGGGGACCTGTGGCGGGATCAGCTTTTATACGAAATAATACAGACGGAACACCCTTTTGCCCTCTCTGCTGCCAGGGGCATACGGGATGAGGCGCAGCTCATGGCTATGAGGGAGAGGCTTGAGATAATGGGCGAGCTTTCCACCTTAACGTCCCAGCGCATAGCCCAGCTCATAAGTGAAAGGGGCAGAAGCTCAAGGACAAACGATGCTGTGGCCATGAAGTCCACCGCCATATGGTCGGGAGGCAGCATATCAAACCTTCCGCGCCGGAATAGCGAGGAAGAGCAGGCGGCGCAGCTGCCGCTGGAGTTTACCCCATGGAAATACGGCCAGGCCGGGCTTACGGACAGCTTCGTATCAGATGAAGCGCTGGAGGAGATGTATCGCCGCTTTCTCGAGACGGCTGATTGGGGCGAGCTTACCGAAGATATATGGAACTTTTTCGCATCCTACGGTACGGGGGAATTTTTGCAGCATCGCTTCTTCAGAATTGAAGATGGCCGCTTGGCGCCTATGGAGGAGCCGGAGGCGATAGTTCCGCTTTCCGCCTATGAGGAGCAGCACAGCCGGCTGATGGAAAACACCATACGCTTCATGCGGGGGGAGAAGGCGGTGAACATGCTGCTGCTGGGCGGCATGGGAACCGGCAAAACGGCTCAGGCGGTGTCACTGCTTCAGGAGCTGCCTGAAGTGCGGCTGATAATTGTCTCCGAGGGGGAGACGGCACATATCTCCGGGCTTTTGCAGAGGCTTTCGGGCCAGCCGCTTAAATTCATACTGCTGCTGGACGATATAGCTGCGGACGGCGATGGCATAAGGCTCCTGTCCTCCGTCACAGCGGGATTCAGGGCGATTCCGCCCAACATACTTATATATGCCACCTCCCGGGAGGAGGGTGGCCCGCTGCCGGGGCGTATAACCTTCCGCTACCCGGCCCTTAAAGAATTTACAGGCATGATATCCGAATTCCTTGAGGCTGAGGGAAAGTATTCGGACGCGCAGGCCATACACAACGCGGCACTGGACTATCAGGTGGACGCCCGGGAAAGGCTCACGGTTACCGGGGCGCTTATGATAGCGGGCGAGATGGGCGAATAGATGGATGAACGCCTGTAAAAAGCGGATATTCTCCGCTTTTTTCTTTGCCATATTAGAAACTCTATGCTAAAATGTAATTTGGTAAAGTTTGAACGCAATTTTTCAAGGAGGGATACTTATGAAGATATACAACACCATGACCCGCAAAAAGGAGGAGCTGGTGCCGCTGGTGCCGGGCGAGATAAGCATGTACGTATGCGGCCCGACGGTATACAACTTTATTCACATAGGCAACGCAAGGCCGCTGGTGGTGTTCGATACCCTCAGGCGGTATCTTGAATACAAGGGCTATAAGGTGAAGTACATATCCAACTTTACGGATATAGACGACAAGCTTATCCGCCGGGCCAACGAGGAGCACACCACGGTGCCGGAGCTTGCGGATAAGTATATAAAGGAATACAAAACAGATGCGGAGGGCCTCTGCGCCGAGCCTGCCACCTGCAATCCCCGCGCTACCGAGCACATACCCCAGATAATCAAGCTGGTGGAGACCCTGATAGAAAAGGGTCATGCATATCCCGTAGCAAACGGCGATGTATATTTCTCCGTCCGCTCCTTCCCGGGCTACGGCAAGCTTTCAGGCCAGTCCATAGACGACCTTGAGTCCGGCGCGCGCATAGAGCCGGGAGACCTGAAGAGGGATCCTCTGGACTTCGCCCTCTGGAAGGGCGCCAAGCCCGGCGAGCCCGCATGGGACTGCCCCTGGGGCAAAGGCCGCCCGGGCTGGCATATAGAGTGCAGCGCCATGAGTATGGAGCTTTTAGGCCCCACCTTTGACATTCACGCGGGCGGGCAGGATCTCATATTCCCACACCATGAAAACGAGATAGCCCAGAGCGAGGCGGCCACAGGCAAGCCCTTCGCAAGGTACTGGATGCATAACGGCTATATAAATGTAGATAATCAGAAGATGTCCAAGTCCCTTGGCAACTTCCGCCTGGTGCGGGACATAGCTCAGGAGTTCGACCTTGAGGCCGTCCGCCTGTTCCTGCTCTCCGCCCAGTACAGGAACCCCATCAACTTCACCCGTGAGCTTATCGAGCAGGCCAACACCGCCCTCACCCGTATCCGCACCGCCCGGGAACGCCTTGCCGAAGCCAAGGAAGGCCCCGCTACGGAGGAGGACGCCAGATTCTGCGCATCTTTGGAGGAACACGAGAAAAAGTTCTGCGACGCCATGGACGACGACCTGAACACCGCAGACGCGCTGGGCGCAATGTTCGACTATGCCCGGGCTGTCAACACCTTCGTAACAGAGCCCAGAAGTAAGGAAGCGCTGGAAAGGGCGGCAAAGCTCTTTGACGATATGACCAACGTGCTGGGCATACTCCAGCACAGTAAGTCGGAGGAATTTCCCAAAGAGGCGGTCGCTCTGCTAAACGAGCGCGCAGAAGCCCGCAAGGCCAAGAACTGGGCCCGGGCAGACCAGATCCGCGAGGAGCTGAAGGCCATGGGCTTTGCGGTGGAGGACAGCAAGGAGGGCGCAAAGCTGAAGAGGCTGTAAAGGGCGCGCCTGCTAAAAAATCCACGGATTCAGCCAATACATTTTTGAACAATATTTTAAATCATTACCATATGCCTTGAAATAAGGCATAACGGCTGATAGAATCAGGAGGAAATAATCATTGGGAAGCGATATGCTTTCGCTCTTTAGCCTTATAATAGGCGTGTACCTCATATATGCCGCCATAGTCGGGCGCGGCAAGCTGTATGAGAACGAGTACCTGAACTGTCCGAGGGAGCAATACGTCAAGGGGCTGCGCATACTGGCTGCCATATCCGGCGTGCTGCTCACGGTATCCAACCTTCTGGAGTATCTGGGCGTCATAGCCTACGGCTCCCCCATAGCCATCGCGCTTTGGGCGCTGGGCTTTGCAAGCCTGATAGTCATGATGGTGTACTCCTCGAAAAAGACCGACAGAAAGGCTGCGGCGGCGGGGCATAAGACCGCCGCGTCCGCCGAAAAAAAGGACTACGACCCTCTTCGCGCCGCCTTCGTGTTCGACGATGATGAGGACGTATCCCAAAAGAAAGAAAAATAAGAAATCACTCTGAAAGGAAAGCGTTTATGAAAAAGACTATTATCCGCATCGTAGCAGTGGCCATGCTGGCACTGATGGTGCTGACCGCACTTCCCGCCTTCGCTTATAATATCGTAGGCACGGCGGCGGCCCAGACCCCTGTTTACAAGGACACCAAGGGCAGGAAGGTCGAGCTGTATGTCAGCGGCCCCGTCACCATAAACAGGCAGGATAACAAATCCGGCATGTACAACGTCACCGTCAGCTATGACGGCAAGACCTACACCGGCTGGGTATACCCCTCCGCCATCTCCGGCATAGGCTATGACAAGAGCACCGGCGGCTCTGCCTCCGGCTCCACCTCCGGCACCACCGGCGGCACGACCTCCGGCGTCACCGGCACCTATACCGCCACCATCGCCACCGGGGCGGCCATAAACGTCAACGGCACCAACTACCCCGTGACCGTAGGCGGCAGCATCAACGTCAACTACCGCGACGCGGCCGGCACTCAGGTAAACGTGACCGTAGGCAACGTCACCGGCTGGGTAGCCGCCTCCTCCCTCTCCGGCTTTAGAAGGAACGGCTCCTCCATAAGCCTTTCCGACCTGCCCACCAACGGCGGCAACACCATCGGCGGCACTACCACCCCCGCCCCCACCCCCTATGTAAACCAGAACCAGAACCAGAACACCGCCAGCGGCACCTTCTCAGCCAACCTCGCTGCGGGCACTGCTATTACCAATAACGGCAAGACGGTAGGCATCGTGCAGAACGCGGGCAACGTCACCGTCAACTACCGCGACGCCTCCGGCTCCCAGGTATACGTCACCATAGGCAGCGTCTCCGGCTGGGTACCCGCAAGCGCCATCTCCAACCTCAGGAGCACAAGCTCCGGCTCCATCAACGTAGCCAACCTGCCCACCAGCGGCGGCGCCATAGGCGGCAATACCGGCTCCGAGGTAAGGGCATACGATACCGCAAAGAGCGCCGTATCCAAGGACAAGAACATATACGTCCGCTCTACCGCCACCAGCTCCACCAAGGGCGCTACCAAGCTGCGCAATATGCGGGGCAAGACCTTCACCGTGCTGGGCACCGACGCCAGCGGCAGCTTCCTGTATGTGGACTATAACGGCACCCGGGGCTTCGTCCGGGCTCAGGACTTCACCTTCACCAGCGGCAACGTGGTGGAGCAGAAGCCCAACAACAATAACAACACCACCGGCGCCACCGGCGGCAACGTGACCTCCAACAACACCGGCATGGCCGCCATAGGCACCCCCGCAGGCAAGGGCACAGGCTCCAGCTCCGAAAAGTGGGGCAGCATAACCATACCCGGCGCGGGCACCTACCCCATCTACGGCAACTATATCGGCGAAAAGAAGGGCAAGACATACTATTACTATGACTATGTGCTCCGCAAGAGCTACTACTACGTACACACCACCACGGCCCAGGGCTCTCAGGTAGCGGTGGTAATGGGCCACAACAACCGCAAGAAGGTAGGCACCTCGAATTCCTACTTCCACAACCTGCACCACATCCAGAACGCCATACTGGGCAAGTCAAGCTGCGAAAAGTGCAAGGCGAGCTGCTCAGGCTACGGAAAGAGCATTTCCGCAAGCTGGGAGGGCAGCAGCAGCTGGGAGGTAGTGGCCTTCTTCGAGGTACCCAAGAACAAGGCGTATAAGAACATACTGCCCCAGATGGCGCAGCCCTGGAACTACACCACCGCCCAGTACCTCTCCAACGTGAAGTCCTATGTGAACACCTTCTCCAGCAAGAGCTGGGCAAACACCTCCGCCCTTACCGATAACGGCAAGTACATGATGCTCGTCACCTGCGGCGACAGCGGCGACAACGACAGCATCGCAAAGCTGTACATGCTGCTCAAGGCGGTAGGCTAAACGGCGCAAATACAAATAAAGCGGCTTAAAAGCCGCTTTTTTTGTATCCACTAAAATAATTCTTATGTTATAATGTATCTTGGCGTGGAATAGGCGCCGGAAGGAGTAATTTAATGAAGAAATGTTCTGTCGGCGGTCAGGCCGTTATGGAGGGCGTCATGATGAAGGCCCCCGGCGGCATCGCCATGGCGGTCCGGGACGCAAAGGGCCGCATAATATTGGATTATAAAGAATATCAGACAAAGGCTCAGAAGGGTACCTTCTACGGCCTGCCCATAGTGCGGGGCGTGGTGGCCTTCGTGGAGAGCCTTACCATAGGCATGAATACCCTCACCAGATCCGCGGAGCTCATAGGCGACCCCATAGACGAGGAGCCCACAAAATTCGAGAAGTGGCTGTCGGAAAAGCTGGGCAAGTCGGTGGAAAAGGTTGTAATGGGCCTTGCGGTGATACTGGCCGTGGCGCTGTCCGTGGGCCTGTTCTTTCTGCTGCCCCAGTTTATAAGCAGCCTTATATTCAGGGGCAGCGCCGCCGCCTCCGCCACAAAGTGCCTTGTCGAGGGGCTTGTGCGGCTATGCATTTTTATAGGCTACATATTCTTCTGCGCAAGCGTGAAGGATATAAAGCGGGTTTTCATGTACCACGGGGCGGAGCATAAGACCATCGCCTGCTATGAGGCGGACGACCCCCTCACCCCGGAAAACGCCATGAAGCACAGCCGCCTCCACCCCCGCTGCGGCACCAACTACCTTTTCCTCGTCATGGCGGTATCCATAGTGTTCTTCGCGGTGGTGGGCTGGAACGAGAGCTTCTGGCTCAGGCTGCTTTCCCGCATAGTGTTCCTGCCGCTGGTGGCAGGAATAAGCTATGAGGTGCTGAAGCTCGCCGCGAAGTACGAAAACATATTCACAAAGATAATCCGCGCCCCCGGCATGGCGCTCCAGTACATCACCACCAAGGAGCCTACGGCGGACATGCTGGAGGTGGCCATAGCCTCCTTCAACCTTGCCATGTCAGAGCCAAAGGAGGCGATGGAGATGGTGAGAAGGAACCGGGAAGAGACGGCGGATAAGGCGGAAGCATGACCGCGCTGGAATACGCGGAGGAGCTGCTTTCCCCCGTTACTGAGGAGCATGAGGCCGAGGCGCGGATAATTATATCCGAACTTACCGCCCTCCCCATAGGGCGCATAAATATAGAAGCCCCTCCCCTCTCCCCCGCCCTCAGGGAGCGCATAGAGGGCATAGTCAAAAGGCGGGCGCGGGGCGAGCCCCTGCAGTACATACTGGGCAAATGGGAATTTATGGGGCTGCCCTTTTACACGCGGCCCTGCGCTCTGATACCGAGGCAGGATACCGAGACCCTCTGCGAGGAGGCGCTGTCGATAGGCGGCAAGACGCTTCTTGACCTCTGCTGCGGCACCGGCTGCATAGGGGTATCGCTGGCAAAGCTTGGGGGCTTCGAGGTGACCTTCGGGGATATAAGCCCGGACTGCCTCGGCCTTGCCCGGGAAAACGCCGCCCTCAACGGCGTATCGGGCAAATTCCTGCTGACGGACATGTTCTCTGATATATCCGATAGCTTCGACCTTATCTGCGTAAACCCCCCCTATATACCCACCTCGGAGCTTGCCTCATTGCAGGCCGAGGTGAAGCGGGAGCCGGTGCTTGCCCTGGACGGCGGCGCGGACGGGCTGGACTTTTACCGCCGCATCGCCCGCTATTACGCCACGCATCTCTCCCCCGGCGGCGCGCTGCTCATGGAGGTGGGCGCGGGGCAGGCGGCGGACGTGGCGGCGATGTTCCCAAAAGCGGAGATAATAAAGGATATTTGCGGAATAGAAAGGGTGGTGGCGGTCAGGAGATGAAAAGGCTTTTACCTATCGCGCTTTCGATGATGCTCCTCACCGGCTGCGCCGTAAGCGCGGCCTTGCCGGATGGCTTGGATACCCAGCCGGAGCCTCCCATAAGCGAAGCGCAAAGCGCGCCAATCCCCTCCCCCTCCCCATCGCCGGAGCCGGAGGTGTATCGGGCCAGCGTGGGCATAGTGGGGGACATACTCATGATGACGAGCCAGATACAGGGGGCGAAAACCGCCGAAGGGTACGACTTCAGGCCCAGCTTTTACGCCATGGAGCCCCTGTTCTCCTCCGTTGACATAATGGCGGGCAACTTTGAATGCACCCTTGCGGGGGAGGCGGCGGGCTATACCCAAAGGCGGCCCGCCGCGCCGCCCCCAACCGAGGATGACCCCAACCCCAGGCAGCCCTACCAGACCTTCAATGCGCCGGACGAGCTTGCGGCGGATCTAAGGGCAGTGGGGTTCGACCTGCTCACCACCGCCAACAACCACTGCCTGGACAGGGGCAAGGATGGGCTTTTCCGCACGATAGAGACGCTTAGAGCCGCCGGGCTTATGCAGACCGGGACGTATTTAAGCGAGGAGGAGCGGGACGCCCCCTGCATAATGACGGCGGGCGGCATCACCTTCGGCTTTGTCGCCATGACCGAGAGCGTGAACAGCTATGACGCAAGGCTGGGGGGCGACAGCTTGGCCGTGGGGCGGGTATCCCAGCGGGAGCGCATACAAGGTGAGATAAAGGCCTGCAGGAGCGCCGGCGCGGAGGTGGTCATAGCCTTCCCCCACTGGGGGGAGCAGTATATGGATAAGCCCGTAAGGCGGCAGCGGGAGTACGCCCAAAGCCTCGCGGACTGGGGCGCGGACGCTGTGATAGGCAGCCACCCCCACTGCGCCGAGCCCTTTGAATGGATAACGGCGGAGGACGGGCGCAGAGTGCCTGTCGCCTACTCCATGAGCAACTTCATATCCAACATGGCGGGGCAGAATACCGAGTACGGCCTGTTTCTGCGGCTGGATGTGAAAAAGGACGAGAGCGGCGTAAGCATCGAGATGAGCTACCTGCCCACCGCCTGCGTAATACAGGATACCGGCGGCAGGCGGCTGCATCAGCCCATACCCTGCTGGGCGGAGGAAGCAAAGCGCACCGGCGTCGAGCCGCTGAGCGAGGGCGAGCTTAAAAAGACCCAAAGGGCATTCGACCACGTTGTAAAAATATGCGACCTTGAGGACGCAAAGCTTATAGAATGGACGGAGGAATATGATAAACAAGCTTAACGCACTGAAAAGACGCTACGAGGAGCTGACCGCAGCCCTCTCAGCCCCGGACGCAATGAACGATCAGGCCGCCTGGCGGGAGATGGTAAAGGAGCACAGCCAGCTTGAGGAGATAGTCAACGCCTTTGACGAGTATACCGCCGCGCAGCAGGCGGAGGCGGACTGCAAGGCCATGCTGGAGGAGCACCTTGACCCAGAGATGAAGGAAATGGTGCACATGGAGATGGCTGAGCTTGCGGAAAAGCAGCGGAAGCTCATAGAGGATATGAAGATAATGCTGCTGCCCAAGGACCCCAACGACGAGAAAAACGTAATATTGGAAATACGCGCAGGCATAGGCGGCGACGAGGCGGCGCTTTTCGGCGCGGATCTATTGCGCATGTACCAACGCTACGCAGAGCGCCACGGCTATAAAATGGAATACATGAACGAAAACACCACCGAGGCAGGGGGCGTAAAGGAAGTAGTGCTCAACATCATAGGCAAGGGCGCCTATTCGCGGCTCAAGTTCGAGAGCGGCGTTCACCGGGTGCAGCGCGTGCCGGAGACTGAATCCCAGGGCCGCATACACACCAGCGCGGCCACGGTGGCGGTAATGCCGGAGGCTGAGGATGTGGAGGTGGAGATAGACCCAAAGGATCTTCAGATAGACACCTACCGCTCAGGCGGCGCGGGCGGACAGCACGTAAACAAGACGGAATCCGCCATACGCATCACCCATATACCCACGGGCATAGTGGTGCAGTGCCAGGACGAGCGCAGCCAGCATAAGAATAAGGACAAGGCCATGAAGGTGCTCAAGTCCCGCATATACGAGCATTTCCTCAAGGAAAAGGAGAGCGCGGAGGCCTCCGCCCGCCGCAGCATGGTGGGAAGCGGCGACCGCAGCGAGCGCATACGCACCTACAACTTCCCCCAGGGCCGGGTCACGGACCACAGGATAAACATGACCCTCTACCGGCTGGAGGCCTTCCTTGACGGGGACATGGACGAGATGATAGACGCGCTGATATTGGCGGAGCGCACAGCCCAGCTCACCGGGGAGGCGGAATAATTGGAGACTCAATACTTCAATGCCGTCAAACAGCCCGAGGCAGGCACAAAGCTGGGAGGCAGCGTAATACGCTCAGGGGGCCTGGTGGCCTTCCCTACCGAGACCGTCTACGGTCTTGGGGCCAACGGCCTTGACGGTGAGGCGGTAAATAAGATATTCGAGGCCAAGGGCCGGCCCAACGACAACCCGCTGATACTGCATATCGCAAAAAAGAGCGACCTGAAGGATCTGTGGAAGTCGGTTCCGGAAAGGGCAAGGCTGCTGATGGACGAGTTCTGGCCGGGGCCGTTGACCATGGTATACCTGAAAAGCAGCAGGGTTCCCAACGAGGTAAGCGCGGGGCTGGACACTGTCGCCGTGCGGATGCCCGACAACAGGACGGCGCTGGCCCTAATACGCGCTGCGGGGGTGCCAATAGCCGCACCCAGCGCGAATTTATCCGGCAAGCCCTCCCCCACCACCGCCGATCACGTCAAGGCGGACATGAACGGGAAAATAGACGTAATAATAGACGGCGGCCCCTGCAATATAGGCGTGGAGTCCACCGTGGTGTCCCTCATGGGAGGCGCCGTCACCATACTCCGTCCCGGCGGTATTACCCGGGAAATGCTGGAAGCCGTAATAGGCCCGGTAAACCTTTCCCCCGCCGTTTTAGCCCCCCTGAAGCAGGGGGAAGCCGCGGCCTCCCCCGGCATGAAGTACAAGCATTACGCCCCCGACGCCCAGGTTATCGTAGGCACAGGCTCATTGCCGGATATGGCGGCAAAGCTCATAGCCGAGTACGAAAGAAGGGAGGCGGAGGGCCTGACCTGCATAATTTTCGCCACCGAGGAAACTCGCTGTTTCTACAGGGGGAAAAGGTATGTTATAATAGGCGAGAGAAAAAATCCCCTTACCCTCTGCGAGAGCCTTTTTGCACAGTTCCGCGCCCAGGAATGCAAAGCGGACGTAATACTCTGCGAGGCGCTGCCGGAGACGGACATGGGCCTTGCGTACATGAACAGGTTATTGAGGAGCGCGGGATTTAAAACTATATGACCAAAGGAGTTGCCATGAAGATCGCCATTGCCGCCGACCACGGCGGGTACAAGCTCAAGGAAGAAATAAAGCCATACATCGAAAGCCTCGGCCACACCGTGACCGACTTCGGCACCTATTCGGAGGACAGCGTGGATTATCCGGATTACGCCGCCCCCTGCGCAAGGGCAGTGGTTTCGGGAGAGATGGACAGGGGCATAGTGATATGCGGAACCGGCATAGGCATCTCCATTGCCGCAAACAAGATAAAGGGCGTGCGGTGCGCCCTTTGCACCGACCCGGTAATGGCCCGGCTGACCCGGGAGCACAACGACGCAAACATGCTGGCGATGGGCGCGCGCATCATAGGCGGCGAGCTTGCCAGGGGAATAGTAAAGGCATTTCTTGAGACTGATTTTTCCAACGGAAAAAGACACATTGACAGGATAAACAAAATAACGGAATTGGAAAGAGCAAAATAAAATCGCGTTGGATTTTTGATTCAATATACTAACCTATAAACCGAAAGGAGCAATACACAAAAATGGGTAAACTCGTCGTAATCGACCACCCTCTGGTACAGCATAAGCTGACCCTGCTCAGGGATAAGACCACAGGCACCAAGGAGTTCCGCGCTCTGGTAGAGGAGCTGGCTACCCTGCTGGCCTATGAAGCGACCCGTGACCTTCAGCTGGAGGACGCTACGGTAGAAACTCCCGTAGCTACAGCCCATACCAAGGTACTGGCCGGCAAGAAGCTGGCAATAGTTCCCATACTGCGCGCAGGCTTGGGAATGGTAGACGGCATGATGAACCTCATACCCGCCGCCAAGGTAGGCCACATAGGCCTTTACCGGGACCCCGAGACGCTTCTGCCCGTGGACTACTACTGCAAGCTGCCCTCCGATATTTCCGAGAGGGATATCATTATAGTAGACCCCATGCTGGCTACCGGCGGCAGCGCCAACGCGGGCATTGACGTAGTTAAGCGCGCAGGGGGCAAGAATGTAAAGCTGGTCAACCTCATAGCAGCCCCTGAGGGAATCGAGGCGGTACAGAAGGCTCACCCCGATGTGGATATATTCGTAGCTCACGTGGACGATCACCTTAACGACCACGGTTATATAGTGCCGGGCCTCGGCGACGCAGGCGACAGGCTGTTCGGAACAAAGTAAAGCAAAATAATGTATTTTTAAGGGCCGACCGACAATCGGCCTTTAAAATCAACTCGGGAGAAATTTTTATACGGAAGGAAGAAAAACGATGAAAAGAACATCACTCAGGCTGGCGTCGCTGGCAATGGCGCTGTTTACAGTGCTGTCCCTTTCCCATGCCCTTGCGGAGGCAGGTTACACCCCCTACCCCACACCAAGGACTGCGGTATCCGAGGACAGCACAATATACCTGCGGGACACCCCGGTAAAGGATACCGACGGTGCGGTACAGCTCAGGCATATGGAAGGCAAAACCGTGAGCGTGCTGGGAGAGGACGCTACGGGCAAGTACTTCTATATAGAATACGAGGGCAAGAAGGGCTTTGTCCGTGCCAAGGACTTTGAGCTGACGGACAAGACCCCGGCAGCCACCCCGGCCCCCAGCGCCAACGCCAACAACGTACAATACTTCAGCGCCCCCAAGACCGGCATATCCAGGGACAGCGCCATATATATGCGCACCTCCCCCAATATACCCGAAAAGCCCGCCGATAGCGATTCCAACGTAGCAAGGAAGGTAAAGCACGTAAAGGGCGCGACGTTTTCGCTGTTAGGCGAGTCAGGCGATTGGTACTATGCGGAATATGACGGGACTAAGGGCTTTGTAAAGAAGGCCGACTTTACCATACAGGATGCCAATACCGGCTCCGGCGCAGGCAGCGCCGACAGCGCCGGCAAGCTGAACAGAGCTACCAGCGGCGCAACCGAGACAGGCCACGGCGCGGCGAGCGAAAAGTGGGGCAGCATAAAGATACCCGGAGCGAAAACCTATACCATATACGGCAACTATACCAACAGCGCGGGCACCAAATACTACTACGCCGCCGAGAACCGCAAGGGACACTATGAATACGTCCATACCCTCACCGCGAAGGGCTCTCAGGTGCATTCAATACTGGGGCACAACGTCCGCGGCGGCAGGGGCAAATACTTCCACAACCTGCATCACGTGCAGAACGCCCTAATAGGCAAGAGCAGGTGCGAGGGCTGCGGCGGCTCCTGCGGCAGCAAATTCAATACCACCAGCATAACCATGAAGCTGGACGGGTATAGTAAATGGGACATAATGTGCCTGTACGAGATCGGCCCCAACCAGAGCACCGGCATACTCGCCTATAACGCAAGGCCCTGGGGAACCAGCGCCTCGAGCTATGTCAGCACCCAGCTGAGCTACGCCGCGGATAAGGCCAACAAGGGCTGGATCAATCCCAACGTCACTTACAGCGACGGCGGCAAGTACGCCATGCTCATCACCTGCGGCGACAAATACGAAAACAACAGCAATGCCACCAGCAAGCTGTACGTGCTGCTGAAGGCCCGCAGCTGATTCAGAAAAAGGTATATCTGACACGCCCGGTTCCGCCGGGCGTTTTTTGGACTTTAATGCTGTAATTATTCATTAATGTCCGTCCACTACTCTACATATTTATTTATATATTTCAAAAAATGAACAGTACCCTCTCTCATAAATTTCATTTGTTATTTTTATAACAAAATTTTAAAATTGTCTATTGCAGATTCTTCATCAATGGGATAAAATTATGGAAAACAAAAAAATATTATAAATAAAACCTGTCATTTGCATTTTAAGTCAAAAATTTGCCGTTAAACGCGGTTTTATAAGAAAATATATTAAAGCTTGAGCTTTTTAACATACACATTATAAGAAGGAGGTAAGGTGCATTGCCGACCATTATTGAAAGTATAACCCAGGCTGAGGCGAAGGGTGCGGAGCTGAAAAAACAGGCTGCCGCAAGGGCAAAGGAAATAACGGACGATGCGGAGGCGCGCCGTGGGGAGACCATAAAGGAGGCCCATGAAGCAGGGCGCGCCATGATACAGAGGGCAAAGGACGAGGCGGAGAAGCAGGGAGCCGCGCTGGCGGCGGAGCTGACCGCCCGGGCGGATAAAGAGGCGGCGGAGGAATGCGCAAGGGCCGAGGCCAGGCTGCGCGCCGCCGCGGAATACATTGTCAGAGAGGTAATCAAGGCATGATAGTACCAATGAAGAAATTGACTCTGGCTGCCCTTCTGGAGCACCGGGAGGCCATATTGCAGGCCCTCCAGTCAATTTGCGCGGTACAGCTCATTTCCATAGGCGAAGGGGAACAGTCCTCGGCCGCGGCCGAGGGAAGGGTCCAGCGGCTGCAAAGCGCCGAGGAGCTGCTCAAGCCCTACGCCGGGAAGGCAGGCTTCGGCCCCAAGCCAGAGGCTACGCGGCAGGAGCTTGAGGAGGATATACAGCCGGCACTGGAGATCTGTGCCGAGCTGGAGGGGCTGCAAAGGCGCATAGCCCAGAACAGCAGCGATACCGAGAAGCGCAGATTACAGCTCGGCTCACTGCTTCCCTGGGCGGATATGACAGACCCGCTGGAGAAGGTGCGCTCTACGGCCAGCCTTAAGGTGATGACGGGCACCGTGCCTGTGGATGGTGTGAAAGCCCTCATGGAAACCGGCGCGCTGGTGCAGCTTTACGGCGGCGATAAGGAGCGGGCGGCTCTGGTGATATGCCCCAATGAGGAGTATGCCGGAATAGCGCCCTCCATAAGGGCCACCGGCTTTCAGGAGAAGGGCTTCGGGGATATCAGGGGCACCGCCTCGGAGAATATACAGAGGCTCAGGACAGAGATAGAAGCGCTGGAGGCGGAAAGGGCACAGCTGGAAGCCCGGCTTGCAGCCTTCGCACCCAAGCGGGAGGAAATACGCAGGGCGCTGGACGGCGCGGCCATAGACCGGGACAGGGAGCAGAGCAAGGAAGCGCTGGCCCATACCAATACCGCGTTTCTGCTCACAGGCTGGGTCAGGGAGGACATGACGGAAAAGGTGCGCCGGGAGATCGAAAAGATCACGGACGTTTATTATCTCGTCTTTGAGGATCCCTCCGAGGGAGACGCGGTGCCTACTGTGCTCAAAAACAGCAGGCTGATCACCCCCTATGAGGCGGTTACAAACCTCTATTCCCTGCCGGCCTACGGCACGATAGACGGCACGCCGCTGATGGCACCCTTTTACTTCATCTTCTTTGGCATGATGCTTTCGGATACGGTTTACGGCGCGGTGCTGGCACTTGGCGCCTGGGCGTTTCTGAAATACCTAAAGCCCACCGGCATGATGAAGAACCTTGCCGGCGTGCTCATGCAGGGCGGCATCTCCACGATATTCATGGGGCTGCTGTTCGGAACCTGCGCGGGCGTGGGCTGGCCGGTGATATTCAGGGGCACCGCCCTTGAAAATACCTTCCCCCTCATAGATTCCTCGACGAACCCCATGGGCATGCTCATGGTGTGCGCCGCCTTTGGCATAATACACATGTTCTACGCCGTGCTCATAGCCACCTGGAACTGCCTGAAGCACAAGGACTACATGGGCGCGCTCATAGACAATATGTGCTGGATATTCATAGTCTCCGGCCTTATAATGCAGGCCGCCCCCATGGCAGGGCTGTCCCGGAGCGTCGCGGAGTTCGGCAAGTGGCTGGCCATAGTGTCTGCGGTGCTGGTGTTCCTGTTCGCAGGGCGGTCAAAGAAGAACATCGCCGGAAGGCTCATATCCGGCGCGGGCAAGCTGTACGACGTGACCTCGTGGCTGGGAGACGTGCTCTCCTACGCCCGTATATTCGCCCTTGGCCTTTCCACCGGTGTCATAGGCATGGTGCTGAACACCCTCTGCTGGGATATGCTCTTCGCTTCCTTTAAGGGGAACCCGGCGCTGATGCTCGTGGGCTTTATAATAGTCACGGTGCTGTCCGTGGCGCTCCACGTGTTTATGATGCTCATAAGCACCCTGGGCTGCTTCGTGCATACCGCGAGGCTCCAGTACGTGGAGTTCTTCGGCAAGTTCTACGAGGCGGGGGGCAAGGCGTTCACGCCGCTGAGGTACGAGACAAAGTACGTCAACGTCAAATAAAGCGGGAGGCCGCTTATAATAAAAAAAAGAATAACAATCAACATTTTTTCGGAGGTTAAACACAATGAGTCTTTCTGAATTTTTCGCTTCACTGAACCAGAACGGTCAGCTCCTCGCGGGGCTGGGCGCGGTATTTGCGGCGCTGTTCGCGGGCATAGGCTCCGCGGTGGGCGTGGGCCACGCCGGCCAGGCTGGCGCGGCGGTGATAGCCGAGGATCCCGACCAGTTCGGCTCGGTGCTGGTGCTCCAGCTCCTCCCCGGCACCCAGGGCATATACGGCCTGCTCATAGGCTTCGTTATCGCCAGCAAGGCGAACCTTCTGGGCGCGGGCTCCGCGATATCCCCCGAGGCGGGCATGTCGCTCTTCCTTGCGGCCCTGCCCATAGCCTTCGGCGGCCTGCTCTCCGCCATAGCGCAGGGCAAGGTGGCCGCCTCCGGCATAGCCATGGTGGGCAAGCGCCCCTCCGAGGCGGGCAAGGCGATAATCTTCACGGTCATGGTCGAGACCTACGCGGTGCTGGCCCTGCTGTTCTCCTTCCTGCTTGTAAACGGCGTACAGGTCTAAACCGGAGCGGCTTATGGCACAGGAAACTAATTTCGGGGCTGAAAAGCTCACCTCCCGCATAGTGGAGGAGGCGGAAGCCGAGGCCGGCCGCATCATAGTGGAGGCGGAGTCGAAGGCGGGGGCCATAAGCTCCCAGGCCGAGGCCGAGGCTGAGAGGCTCAATATAGAATACGCGAAAAAGGCTGAAAAGGCAGCGGCGGATATAATAGAGCGCAGCCGTACCAACGGCGCGCTGGACAGCCGCAAGACCGCCCTCAGGGAAAAGCGCCGGGTGCTGGACGCGGCCTTCGAGCTGGCTGAAAAGGAGCTTTGCGCCCTGGAGGGCGAAAAGCGGGAAGCGCTGCTCAGCCTTATGATAAGGGAAAACGTAAAGGGCGGAGAAACCTTGCGCCCGGCAAAGCCTGACAGGGCAAGGCTCGCCTCGCTTATAGAAAAGCAGAACCCCTCCCTCCCCCGCCCCGTGGAGCTGGGCGAGGATATAGAGGCGGGAGGCGGCTTCAGGCTGCTGGGCTGCGGATACGAGACGGACTGCACCTTTGAGGCCATGCTCCGTGACTTCCGTGAAAGGCGCGAAAGCGAAGCGGCCCGCGTGCTGTTCGAGTAAAGGAGGGCCTGTATGCCACAGAAAAGCCCTGTTTACGCAGTTACCCGCATAAGGGTGCACGAAAAGGACATGGTAAAGCCTGAACGCATGGCGAGAATGGCCGAGGCCAGCCCCGCCGAGGTGATGAGGGCATTGGGGGACATGGGCTACGGCGGGATTTCCGACCCTCAGCTTTCCGACGGGGACAGGATGATCGCAAAGGAGCTTTCCGACGCCTACGCCCTCATAAACGAAGTTACCTTCAGCCCGGAGCAGACCGACCTGTTCATACTCAAGGGGGACGTCAACAACCTGAAGCTGCTCATAAAGCAGCGGCTTACCGGCACAGCGGACTCCCCCGCCCTCATGAAGGGAGTATACCCCAAGGACGACATTATCCGCATGGTACACAACGCAGATTACAGGGAGCTGCCGGAGGAATTTACCAAGCGGCTCAACGCCCTTGAGCAGTCCTTCTCCGGGGAGATAGACCCGGGCAGGATATCCACCGAGATAGACCGGGCGTACCTTGAGCATTGCCTGAACAACGCAAAGGGCGCCTCCCTTGAGTATTTCAAGGGCCTTGCGGACTTCACCAACCTGCTGACGATGCTTCGCATGCGCAATATGGGAGCCGGCGCGGATAAGCTGAAAAACTCTCTCATGCCGGAGGGATACGTATCCCACCGGCTGCTCATACAGTGCTTTGACGGGCCGGAGGAGGGCATAGCCAGGGCGGCGGCCACAGGCCCCGCACGAGAGAGCATACTCAAGGGCCTGGAGGAATACGGCAGGAGCGGCAGGCTCACAGAGCTGGAGCGCCAGCGGGACAATTACCTCATATCCCTTTTTAAAGGGGCAAAGTTCGCCGAGGGCGGCATAGAGCCGCTGATAGGCTATCTTTTGGGCCGGGAGCAGGAGGCAAAGTGCCTGAGGCTCATAATCACCGCAAAGCGCAATAACCTGCCGGATAAGGTGATAACCGAAAGGCTGGGTGAACTGTATGGATAAACGCACGGATATCGCCATGATAGGCGACAGGGACTCGGTGCTCATAGGCAAGGCCGTAGGCCTCGGCGTGTTTGACGAGACGGACGGCGAAAGGGCAAACAGGCTTATATACAGGCTTGCCAGGGAGGGCTGCAAGGTCATTTTCCTGACCGAGCCGGTATACGCCCAGTGCAGCGAGGCCATAAACAAATTCAAGACGGAGACATTCCCCGCAATAATACCCATTCCGGATTCCCACGGCCCTTCCGGCGTGGCCATGGCAGCCATAAAGGCCAACGTGGAAAAGGCTATAGGCGCGGATATACTATTCTCGGAGGATAAATAAATATGGCAGTTAAAGGAACCATAGTTAAGGTATCGGGCCCCCTGATAGTGGCTTCCGGCATGGCGGACGTAAACATGTACGACGTGGTCCGCGTATCCGAAAAGCACCTCATAGGCGAAGTAATAGAGCTTCGCGGGGATAAGGCCTCCATACAGGTATACGAGGAGACCGGCGGCATAGGCCCCGGGGAGCCTGTGGAATCCACCGGCGCTCCCCTGTCGGTAGAGCTTGCCCCCGGACTTATAGAATCCATATACGACGGCATTCAGCGCCCGCTCAATAAAATTCAGGAGCTGGCCGGGGACAGGATAACCCGCGGTATCCGGGTGGACTCCATAGACCACGAAAGGCTCTGGGATTTCCAGCCTGCGGCACAGATAGGCGATATACTGAAGCCCGGCGATATACTGGGCACCGTACAGGAGACGGAAGCGGTGCTCCATAAGATAATGGTGCCTCCAAATGTGGAGGGCCAGCTCACATGGATACACTCCGGCGAGGCCAACGTAGTACAGACCATAGCCAAGCTCGTCACCAGTAAGGGGGAGACGGTAGAGCTGCCCATGCTGCAGAAGTGGCCGGTGCGTATAGGCAGGCCCTACGCAAGGAAGATGGCCCCTACCGAGCCCATGATAACCGGACAGCGGGTTATAGATACCCTGTTCCCGGTAGCCAAGGGGGGTGTGGCGGCCGTTCCGGGGCCCTTCGGCAGCGGCAAGACGGTGGTTCAGCATCAGCTCGCAAAGTGGGCCGACGCGGACATAATCGTATACGTGGGCTGCGGCGAGCGTGGCAACGAGATGACCGACGTTCTGATGGAGTTCCCGGAGCTCAAGGACCCCCGCACGGGGCTTTCGCTTATGAAGCGCACGGTGCTCATAGCAAACACCTCGGATATGCCGGTTGCGGCCCGTGAAGCCAGCATATATACCGGCATCACCATAGCGGAGTACTTCCGTGATATGGGCTATAAGGTGGCCATAATGGCCGACTCCACCAGCCGCTGGGCAGAGGCGCTGCGGGAGATGTCCGGCCGTCTGGAGGAAATGCCCGGCGAGGAGGGCTACCCCGCATACCTGAGCAGCCGTCTGGCGGAGTTCTACGAGAGGGCGGGCTCCGTTGTGACGTTAGGTACGGAGGGCCGCACTGGCGCGGTCACGGCTATAGGCGCCGTTTCCCCTCCGGGCGGCGACATTTCGGAGCCGGTATCCCAGGCGACCCTCCGCACCGTAAAGGTGTTCTGGGGCTTGAGCGCAAAGCTCGCATACGCCCGCCACTTCCCCGCCATAGACTGGCTGACCTCATATTCCCTGTATCTGGACCGTCTGGAGCCCTGGTTCAATAAGGAAGTGGACCCCGACTGGACCGCCATGGTGCAGAAGGTCATGAACATGCTGCAGGAGGAGAGCGAGCTGGAGGAGATCGTCCGCCTGGTAGGCATAGACGCCCTGAGCTACAAAGACAGGCTCACCCTGGAGGCCACCCGCTCCATCAGAGAGGACTACCTCCATCAGAACGCCTTCCATGAGGTGGATACCTACACCTCTCCCGCAAAGCAGGCCATGCTGCTGCGGCTGATAATAGGCTACTACGAAAAGAGCTTGGACGCCCTTTCAAAGGACGCTTCCTTCAATAAGCTTGCGGCGCTGCCCGTCCGGGAGGACATAGGCCGCTTCAAGTATACCGAGGAGGATAAGTGCGCCGAGAGGTATGAGGAGATAACCGCAAAGCTCAACGCGGAGATCCGGGAGCTTACGGAAGGAGGCGAAGCATAATGCGCAAGGAATACAAGACCATCAGGGAAGTTGCCGGCCCCCTTATGCTGGTGGATCAGGTAGAAGGCGTAAAGTACGACGAGCTGGTGGAGATAGAGCAGTCCGACGGAAGGATACGCCGGGGCAAGGTGCTTGAGATAAATCAGGATAAGGCGCTGCTGCAGCTCTTCGAGGGCAGTCAGGGACTGCGCATAACCGATTCCAGCGCGAAATTCCTTGGCCACTCCATAGAGCTGGCAGTTGCGCCGGATATGCTGGGAAGGGTATTCGACGGCATGGGCAGGCCCATAGACGGCGGCGCCGAGCTCATACCCGAAAAGCGGCTGGACATCAACGGCGCGCCCATAAACCCCGCCGCGAGGGACTACCCCAACGAGTTCATACAGACCGGCATTTCCGCAATAGACGGCCTGAACACGCTGGTACGCGGCCAGAAGCTGCCGGTGTTCTCAGGCTCCGGCCTGCCCCACGCAAACCTTGCGGCCCAGATAGCCCGTCAGGCTAAGGTGCGGGGCACCGGCGAGGGCTTCGCAGTAGTATTCGCCGCCGTAGGCATAACCTTTGAGGAGGCGGACTTTTTCACCTCCGACTTCAGGGCCACCGGCGCCATAGACCGTACCGTCACCTTCATAAACCTTGCCAACGACCCCGCCATAGAGCGCATAGCCACTCCCCGCATGGCGCTCACCGCCGCGGAGTATCTTGCATACGACCTTGGCATGCACGTGCTGGTAATAATCACGGATATAACCAACTACGCGGAGGCCCTCCGTGAGGTATCCGCCGCCCGCAAGGAGGTTCCCGGCCGCCGCGGCTACCCCGGCTACCTGTATACCGACCTTGCCACCATGTACGAGCGGGCGGGCCGCATAAAGGGCAACCCCGGCTCCATCACCATGATACCCATACTGTCCATGCCGGAGGACGACATCACCCACCCCATACCCGACCTTACCGGCTACATAACCGAGGGACAGATAATACTGGGGCGCGAGCTGCACAGAAAGGGCGTCACGCCGCCTATAAACGTTTTGCCCTCCCTGTCCCGCCTGAAGGATAAGGGCATAGGCCGGGGCAAGACCCGGGAGGATCACGCCGACACCATGAACCAGCTCTTTGCCGCGTATTCCCGGGGCAAGGACGCGAAGGAGCTTGCGGTAATACTGGGCGACGCGGCCCTGTCCGATACGGATAAGCTGTACGCCAAGTTTGCGGACGCCTTCGAGGAGGAGTATGTTTCACAAGGCTTCTATACCAACCGCTCCATAGAGGAAACTCTGGATCTGGGCTGGAAGCTGCTCTCCATACTGCCCCGCGCCGAGCTTAAGCGCATAAGGGACGAATATCTGGATAAATACCTGCCCAAAGCGGAGGAATAGCCTATGGCACAGCTTCAAGTAAAGCCGACCCGCATGGAGCTGACCAACCTTAAGAAGAAACGCAAGGTGGCAGCCAGGGGTCATAAGCTTATGAAAGACAAGCGGGACGAGATGGTTCGCCGCTTCATAGCCTACGCCCGCCGCAATAAGGAACTGCGGGAGCAGGTGGAGCAAAAGCTTTCCGCCGCCATGGGGCAGTTCGTGCTGGCAAGGGCCGAGATGAGCGGAGAGGCAATAGAAGAAGCCCTCGCCTACCCCGCCCGCCCCGCCACGGTATCCGTGGATACCCAGCACGTGCTGTCGCTGAAGATGCCAAAGCTGTCCCTTGAGACTTCCGATACCTTTGACTACCCCTATGGATTCATGAACACCTCTGCGGAGCTGGACTCCGCCGTGGCCGCCTTCGCAGAGGTGCTGCCCATGCTCATAGAGCTTGCGGAGGTTGAGAAGATATGCAACTCCCTGGCGGACGAGATAGAAAAGACCCGCCGCCGGGTCAACGCCCTGGAGTACGTTATGATACCTCAGTTCGACGAGGCTATCAGGGAGATCAAGATGAAGCTGGACGAAAACGACAGGGGCAACACCACCCGCCTTATGAAGACCAAAGAGATGCTGGCGAACCGGGAGTGATTTTTATTCTGTTACTTTTCTTTTGAAAAAGAAAAGTAACCAAAAGAAAACCAACAAAAAAATAATTATAAATCCAGATAAAAAAAGCTCCCGCCGGAGTAGCTTCGGCGGGAGTTAATTATAATACGCCCCGATCCCCGCCAGCCGGATTCTTTGATAGAACGGCGCAAGCAGAATAAAGCAGGGAGTTCGAGGAGCGAAGGCGCACGCGGGGCGGCGTAAGCGAGGAAGAACGACCATGCTGAATTCTGAGCAGCGACGGGAAAGAGATACCGGAGATGGGCAACAGGGGAAGATGTTTTTAGTTCTTTGGGAGCTTTCTTCCAAGAAAGCGGGGGCCTTTGGGTACTTTCGGCCCACGAAAGTACCGCGCCGCAGGCAAAAAGAAAAGCCGGAGATGATAACAGAGATGGAGTTTAACAGCGAAAGCTGGAATCCCGCGCCGCAGGCAAAAAAACGTTGGAGATAATACAAGCGGTGGAGTTTAACCGCAAACGCTCAAATCCCAACCGCCCAAAAAACAAATTCCCGCCGGAGCGATTCCAGCGGGAATTGGATAAGGGCTTTTTATAATATTTTCGTTGGTTTTCTTTTGGTTACTTTTCTTTTTCAAAAGAAAAGTAACAGAAAAAGGCGTATCAATCGTCTGAATCCTCTTTTATCCTCATCGCCATCTTATATGCCTCGTTCCGGGGAACGTCCAGCAGGGCGCTGGCCTGCTTTGCCGCGTCCTTGGCGCTGACGCCCTCCCCCAGCAGCCGCTTCAGCGTATCTTCAAGGCTCGCTCCGGAGCTTTCATCCCCCGCCCCTGCGATGACCAGCACGGTCTCGCCCTTTGGGGGCTTATGAGCATACGTGCCGGCAAGTCCGGAAAGGGTGGAGCGCACCGTCTCCTCGTATAATTTGGTAAGCTCCCGGCACAGGACAGCCTTGCGGTCGCCCCAGGCTGCGGCAAGCTCGGCGGCGGTCTCGGATACCCTGAGCGGGCTTTCGTATATTATCAGCGTGCCCTTATGCCGTGCCAGACGGGCCACCGCCTCCCGGCGCTCCTTGCCGGTGCGGGGCAAAAAACCCACGAAACAGGCTTCCTTCGCGGGCAGCCCGCTAAGAACCAGCGCAGTAAGGGACGCGGAGGGCCCGGGCAGCACCTCAAAGGGCAGCCCCCTTTGTATGAAGGCGGCCACCAGCCGCTCCCCGGGGTCGGATATGCCGGGCAGCCCGGCGTCGGATACGAAGGCGATAGCCTCGCCCGCCGCCACCCGCCCTGCGATCTCCTCCGCCCTGCCCTCCTCGTTGTGCTCGTGGCAGGATATGAGGGGCTTGGATATCCCCAGCCTTGACAGCATGGCCCCGGTGTTGCGGGTGTCCTCGCAGTATATCCTATGGCACTCCCTCAGCACCCTGAGGGCGCGCAGCGTCATGTCCTCCATGTTTCCTATGGGGGTTGGGCAAAGGTAAAGCTTGGGCTGAAGCATGTGGGTTTTTCGTCAATTCCTTTCTATAATAAGGCCTGTCTTGCCGCCCTTTACGCATTCCATAAGGGCGAGGTAGGGGCCGTTTTTTCCATCGATGAGCCGCAGCCGCTTTGGCTGAAGCCTGCTTTCCACCATGGCGTGGAAGCATTCCGCAAGGCGGGAGGCGGGATAGCACAGCCATAGCCTGCCGCCGTTTTTCAGCAGCCGCCCCGCGCACCGGGCCACGTCGTAAATGCCGCATTCGTCCTGATGGACACAAAGGGCCACGGCGGGATTTTCGCTTCGCGTACCGCCGGAAAAGTAGGGCGGGTTGCAAACTGCCCCGTCGAAGCTGCCGGCCGGCAAAAGCTCACCCAGCCTGCGTATGTCGGCATGCAGCACGGTTATGTCCCCGCCCTGGCCGTTGAGCGCGATGGATTCCTCCATAAGCTGGCAGGCGGAGGGCTGTATCTCGACGGCGGTGAAGCGGGCGCCGGTCTTGCCGTTTACCAGTATGGCCAAAATGCCCGTGCCCGCCCCCAGGTCGAGACAGCTGTCCCCCCGTCTGGGATTTGCAAAGTTAGCCAGCAGTACCGCGTCGCTGCCGTATGTGAAGCCCGCCTTGTCCACTACTATGGACAGGCCGTTGCATTGCAGATCTTCAGTGACTTTCATGGGTATATAGTACCATCAGTTGACAAGAGCACACAAGCCCTAAAGGCTTGTTTTGGGACGCTCC
>OLOW01000418.1_pt1 | contig 28531 bp, 23 predicted proteins | sample 1672801 | NCBI WGS metagenome assembly OLOW01 (sample SAMEA3136725, study PRJEB25190) | human gut metagenome | biome: human gut; feature: human-associated habitat; material: faeces | place: Austria | collected 2013 | reverse complement strand
AAGCGAAGTGCGGATGGGATAAACGCTGAAGGCATCTAAGCGTGAAGCCCACCTCGAGAATAAGATTCCAGGCAGCAATGCGAGAGACCCCTGGAAGACTACCAGGTGATAGGTCGTCGGTGGAAGCGCAGTAATGTGTGTAGCTTGACGATACTAATCGGTCGATAGCTTGATTTAGTCGATCCAAGACCAAGAAGAAGAAATGATGAAAGATCTCGTCAGAAAGGCTCATATGCAGTTGTCAGGGTGCAGAGGCGCCCGATAAAGAAGTTCACCCTTTGCGGTGGCTATGGCCTGGGGGTTCCACCTGTTCCCATTCCGAACACAGAAGTTAAGCCTCAGCACGCCGATGGTACTTGGCTGGAGACGGCCCGGGAGAGTAGGTCGCTGCCGCATCCCTCTTCCCCGCTTGTGTAACAAGCGGGGCTTTTTCTATATTTGCGCCCACTCCTATCTTTCCAGCTGCATCATCCGCGCCATGGCGGCGTAGCGGGCGATGAAATGCTCCAGGTCAATGGCTCCCTGCACATACTGATTGAGAAGGCCGACCATCTCCCTGGAATCTGATGAAAAGAAATTAAGCCCCGTCCTAGTGCGGATGCGCAGATACGGAGTCAGCGTCTTGTACTTTTCGATCATTTCGGCGGTTGTGGCGTAACAATGAGCCTCCAGGTCCGCAAGGTTCAACCGGACGGCTTCCAGCCGGGTTTGTAATGCCATAACTTCATCGGCGCCAGCGCGTGTCAGGGCACTGCAAATATCGGCTTCCTCCTCCAGCAAAACCGCCTTGTCCTGACGATAGCTCTCTTGCTCAATCGGAGACGCTTCGGCGGGGATGTACTGAATGCGTTTGTGAGGGGGCAGGTTTTGCGCATAGGTCTCGAGATAGGCCAGTGCTAAATCGCGAATTGGCGAGGCGGGATTGATGACGAAAACAGTCACGTCGGCCTCAACAGTGGGAGTGTCTCCCGGACTTACGGTCAGGGGCAAAAAAGCGGTGGGGATTCCGGGTTCATCCTGTGGCAGCAGCGTGGCGCCGGCATAAGACAAAAGGCAGGTTTGGGCGATTTGATCCAAATCGTATCCCGTGGAAGGCAGAGGAGGCGTCGCCGCATAGATGCGCTCCATGGCGGGCAGTGCTTCCTCGTATTTTGCCAGCAGGGCCCGAAACTCGGGTGTGTCGATTTCTACGCTGCCGTCATCTCGGGCAAACTCTGCCAGATACGTTTGCAGGACCAGTTGCAGCATTTCTCTTTTGAATGCCGCAGCGTCGCCGACGTCGGAGAGGAAAAAGCGCCAGCCATCCGAGAGCAGATCGTCCCGCCGGGAGAAGGCGATGCAGACATCCAGCAGCTCCTGCGCGGTGGCAGGCAGGGGACCGAGGTTCGCTACCCGCCATGCTTCCAGATAGACTTCGTACAGGAGCGGCGCATTGATATCGCCCATGGGAAGGGCGGCCAGCGCACCGTCGGGGGTGTAGAGTGCTTCACTCAGGAACGGCGCGTAGGAGACTGCCGCTTCCGTGAGAATCTCACTTTGAGACAGATCCAGCGCATAGCTTTTGGAAATGACCGCGCGATACTGTGGGGACGCGGCATCAAAAAGATAAATGTCCGCCGCATGCAAGCCGGCAATCAGCTCGACGGCATAATCGGTACCCGGCGGATCGCTGCGAGAACGGATGGTCACCAGCGGATAGGCCTGCGCAAAGGCGGGATTGTCCTGTGGGGAAATGCTCACGCCACCGGCAAACGTCAGCACAACGGGCTCCAGACCGCCCAAATCGGCTGTAACGGTTGTGATGCCGCCGGCCGCGCGAAGCGACAGGTAACGCCCGTCCACAAGGCAGGCGAAGCCGCCAGGCGTGCCCGCACTGATTTTCGCCACGGGAAGGGGGTTGGTATCCTGCCCGCGGCAGAGGTAAACGGTTCCTGCTGTCTCCAGGCATACCTGCCCGCCTTCGGGCACAAAGGCGACGGACTCGGGCCGGAGGGAGGCCAGCGAGGCAAACAAGAGGGTATCGCCGTTTGAAGCATCATAGCGAATGATATCGCAGGCGGACGCCGCATCGCGTATGTCGTAGGAAGCCATCACCACCGAACCGTCCCCGCAGGGGGCAATGGCCTGTATGTTCTGATTTTCAAGCGCTTTCCACTGGCCGTTGGCAAGGCATAAGGCGAGCAGATCCGTTTTTAGGGTGATATCGCTTTCCACCAGCAGATACAGCCAGCCACCTGAAACGGCATAGCCGCGCATCAGACGAAGCGCGCCCGCTGCATCCAGCAAAGCGGGTGAATCCAAAGGGTAGATTTCGGAGGAAACGACATGGTCCGCCTCGCTGATGTCCAGCCGGGTCAAGGTGCCGCGTCTGAAATTGAGAACGTAAAGCGACGAGGTGTCGCCCATGAGCTGACCGTCGATTCCCTGCCCCACAAGCGTGACGCAGCCGCTTTCATCCCAACGGTAAAGGCGGGATTCTACGGTGAAATAGAGCGTTTCACCTGCCATTGCAAAGCCGTCCGCAGCAGAAAGCAGCGGGGAAGGGTCCGTGCTGCCGTCGGTCGCCACGGCGACGGGCAGGCTGAATGCGACAGCGAACACGGCGGTCAGCAGAAGCAACAGCCATTTCGGTTTCATGGAGTCGGCCTCCTCTTTTTGCAGTTTGGGCGCGGCGAAACGGTTCGCGGTTCCATCATAATATACGACGGAAAACGCATCCATTTTTATGCAGCGTCAGAACATTTTCCCGGGGCTTGCCGGCATTTGAAAGCCGGCAGAGGCATGGGGATATCTTGCCCTGTTCCCGGCGCTGTGATATGATAAGGCAAATGCAAATCGGCAAGGAGGCAACAGCAATGAAGATCGGCTTTATCGGCATCGGCGTAATGGGCGAGAGCATGGCGCGTCACCTGATGGAGAAAGGTCACAGCCTGACGGTATACAACCGTACCAAGAGCAAGGCGGACCGCCTGCTGGCGGAGGGCGCGGCCTGGGCGGAGAGTGCGGGTGCGTGCGCGAAGGACCAGGACGCCGTGATTACCATCGTGGGATTTCCCAAGGACGTGGAGGAGGTCTATCTGGCGGCGGGCGGTATTCTGGACAGCGCCAGGCCCGGCGCGTACCTGATCGACATGACCACGACCAGTCCCGCCCTGTGGCAGCGCATTGCCGGTGAGGCGAAGCAGCGGGGCCTCAGGCCGCTGGACGCGCCGGTGAGCGGCGGCGACAGTGGCGCGCGCAACGCCACTTTGAGCATCATGGTGGGCGGCGATGAAGCGGACTTTGAGGCGTGCCGTCCACTGTTTGAAGCCATGGGGAAAAACGTCATGCTCACCGGCGGTCCGGGCTGCGGGCAGCATACCAAGATGGCTAATCAGATCGCCATTGCGGGATGTGTGGCAGGTGTGGCCGAGGCCATCCGCTACGGCGAGGCAGGCGGCCTGGATGTGTCCAACATGCTGGACTGTATCTCGGCGGGCGCGGCCGGAAGCTGGCAGATGAGCAACAACGGGCCGAAAATGGTGAAGGAAGATTGGGCGCCCGGCTTTTACATCAAGCATTTCATTAAGGATATGCGCATTGCCGTGGAGGAAGCGGACCAGCGCGGGGCGGAATTGCCCGTGCTCAAGCAGGTGCTGAACATCTACGAGCGCCTGCAGGAACAGGGGCAGGGCGACCTGGGAACCCAGGCCATCATCAAGGCCTACCGGTAAGAACACAGCGCAAAAGCGCGGCACCCGAACGTCCCGGGTGCCGCGCTTTTCAAATCAAACCAGGGGAGCGGACTGCTTAGAAATGCCCGACGGGTTCCGTCCCATAGGGGCGCAGCCGGAATAAAAAGGGAGGATAGTGCAGTGTGGCGATGATGCTTTCGCCCGTCTGCAGGGCGGTGAGGTCCTCGTCGCTGATGACGTGCTCGTCCATCACCTGCTCCACCATGCCTCGCTGTACCGTAGACCGGTAGCTTTCTACCGCGCGGTGGCGTCCATAGAGGCTCTTGACATAGGAACGGCTTTCGCGGTCCCAAAGCCGGAAGGCCACGGTCGTGCCGATCTGCCCGAGCATGGGACCTGCCGCTGCCTGATAGCGTGCCTTGATCGCGGCTACGCCGGTTTCGGCCATCAGGATGCGCAGGCCCCTGGCACGGCCCAGGGCGAGCGCATCCTCCAGATGAGGCAGACGCCCCAGCACACATGGCCCGTCCAGAAGCAGCGTCACGGTTCCGTCGCGTTCTACCCGGGACAGGGCCTCGGTCAGACACAGGTCCATCAGAGCGGCAAACACAGGCCGCGTCAGGGGGCCACGTGCCGGATCGTAGCAGACGAAGATCGTGCGGCCGCCGCGCGCGCGCATCAACTTGCGGATTCCCAGCGTGCCCCGGCTACCGAAGCGACCGGCGAGCAGTTCACGCGCGGCCTGCTGCAGATGTGCTACCACGCCCTGCGCGCGTTCCCCCTCGCCCAGATAGCTGGCAAAGGCGCGAAACTCCGGCGCGGCATCAAGAATCTGGCACATGCTTTCCATGTCGAAGCCATCGATCAGCTCGCGCAGGGCCTGGCAGGTACAGAGCTCGCTATCGCCCCGGCGCTTGAGATACACGGCCAGCGCCATGATCAGATCGCGCGCGGCGGTAGGATAAAAGGGATGGGCGGCGCTTTGGATGCGCTCCTCAAACAGCAGGCCGAACAGCGCGGAGGCATCCTCGATCAGGCGGCTGTCATCGGTAAATTCCTCAAACAGATTCCAGCATTCGGGGCCGTCAGGTCCCGCGGCGCGCTTGTCATCGGCAAACACAATGTCTCCCTTCTGGTACAGGGCGTTATAGTACTCGCCAGTGGGGTCCAGGATGACCAGCGCATCATTTTCGGTCTGGTTGGCCCGCAGGCCGCGGGCCAGATGCAGCAGCATGTTTGTCTTGCCGGTGGCAGGACTGCCCAGAATCAGCATGTGCCGGTCGATCAGGCTGGCGCCTACGGGCAGGTAGACGCTTTTGCCCATGCCGTCCGCCCCGCCCAGCGCAAACAGCGCATCCGGTTCGCGGTAGGGAATGTCGCGGGCGATTTGCAAGCCTTTGAGTACCGTTGCCATAACACACCTCCGGGGCGGATCAGGCCCGCCCGTCCGCATCATTGTTTTCGGTTTTTATGTCCTTGAGGAGCTGCGCCATCATGCTGGGGCGGGACGTGCCTTTTGTCCCTGTCAGCTGGGAGAGCGACCGCACCACATATGGCGCGGGTGCTTCGGCAGATTTGGCAGGGGAGGGCGGCAAAGCGTCCGCCGAGGCCTGCTCCACCGCGGTAAACATGTCAATCTGCTCAAAGCGCGGCTTAGGGGAAGAGGGCGCTTTGACGACCTTTTTGACCTTGACGCGGCGCAGAGCCTTGGCCGGTCTGGCAATGGGCGCGTCTGCCGGGCCGGAGGGCGCGCTCTCGGTCGGAGTGGCCTCTTCCGCCTCTTCGCAGGGGGCGGGAACCGGGTCCGCCGGCGCTTCCGGTTTGGGTTCGGCCGGCTCGGCGGCGGCTTCCTCCGGTTCGGGCGCAAGCTCTTCTTCAGGTGTTTCGATCTGCAGGTCCGCAAGGTCGAAGGTGCGGACGGAGCCTCGCATGGCATAGCCGCTTTCGATGCACAGTTCGCGCAGCGCGTCGGGCGCGAAGAGCACGCGCTCCTGCTTGTCGTCGTCGGGCACGCCCTCATGGTGACGCCACATGCGGCGCAGGTAGTCGATGTCCGCGTCATAGCCGCTGAGCTGGGCGCCGGTGAGGGAAACGGCGGCGCGCTGTTCCTCGCGTTCCATGGCGTTTACCTGCCGGGTGAGCAGATCACTGGCGCGTTCATAGGCAGGGGTGCCCACCTGAAGCTGCGAAAGGGCGCTTTCACGGCGGTAGAGCGCATCCACCAGCCGCCCCTTCCATTCCTGCCAGCGGGCCATGGCGCGCATGCGCCGGTATTCCTCCACGCCGACGGCAGCGTTTTCACAGGTCAGGGATGCGGGCTCCAGCACTAGACGGCGCTGGCGCAGCAGCTCACGGCTATCCGGCAGGCAGACCAGCTTGTTGAGCATGCCCAGAGGATTCATGCCGCTACCATAGGCGGGGTTGTTCAGCACATCGGCAACCAGCGGACGCAGCTCGCGGTCACGCACGGCAGCGATGCGAACCACGTTGGGATACCGGCCGCCGCGGGTGGCAGGATCATAGGCGGGCGCGATCTGGAAGCCTTCGCACAGGGCACGCACATCCAACGTCATGCGCTGCCGGTCGATATACTCGCACGCATCCTGGTAGGGCAGCCACAGGTCACCCGGCGCGCCGTCCTCGTCGTAGGACAGCTGCAACAGGCGCGCCGTGGTGCGTGTGACGGGCGATTCCTCGAAGGTATCGCAGGCGTAGCGCCAGGGTTCATACTGCCGCACGCTCTCGGCGCGCTTGGCGCTCAGGGTATAGAGGCCCTTGGCCCCGGACGCGCCGTCGTCCAGCCCGCGCAGGATACACAGATCCTGCATCACGCGTCCCAGCTCCTTTTGGCGCACGCACACGGCATTTAGCCCGTTGAGCCGAAGGTAATCCTCCTCAAAGCGCACAGGGTCGTATTTTTCGCCCATTTCCAGCCGGGTTTTCAGGTAGGTCATATAGTGCGCGCAGCGGGCCGTAATGCGCAGCTCCCGCTCCGCGCCCTCCAGAATCCCGCCGCCGCGGGGAAACACGCTTTCCGGCACGGCCACGGCCTGGTGGCCGCCGCCGATCAGGTGGATGACCAGACGCTCGCCAAAAAAGGGTTGATATTGCGGAAACAGCGTGGCCCATGCCCTGTCCACCGTCACCGCGCCGCCGCCCCGGTAGCGGCCCTCCGAATCAAAGTTGCGAAGAGCGTTTTCCCCGGTGTAAAGGTCGGGGATCTCGGCACAGAGCAGGCGGTGGTATTCGTCGGGATCGGTGGAAAAGCCCGCCGGCGATACTTTGGCCAGGTTGCGTTCCCGGCGGCCCACGTAGCTCATATTCTGGACCAGCTCGATGGGAAAGATGGGTAAAAAGGAGCGAAACCGGTCGGGCACGGATTCGTCCGACTGGGCGAACATGCGCTTGGCGGCGGCCCACAGCGCGCCTTCCTCCAAACCGGCGTAGCTGATGATTCCCGTTTGTCGCGTGGTGAGGCGCATGGCCGCACCTCCTTTCCGGAGAAAGCGTCAGATATCGTAGACGAATTGCAGCTTGGGAAGCAGCCGGTCCAACCCCAGCTTGAGGTATAGCGGCGAGGGGTCGCCCGTCGCATGCTGGATGAAGGCCTGCCCATCCTCAGCGCGGAGCATGAGCAAAAGCGGCTCCGCGCCGTCGCAGGTGGTGGCCATGCAGTAGGCCAGCGGCAGGGTGGGGTGTTCCCTGCGGTAGAACCCCGCCTCCTCAAAGGCGCGCGAGGGGGGTGCGGATTCCGTGTTCTTGCAGGTTTCAAAGGTGCGGTTATACAAAAAGCTCAGCGGGCTGTTCATATGTGCTACCGGGAGATGAAAGTGGATCTCCAGAAACTGGCACATGGACAGATATTCCACAATGCTGTGGTGAAACTGCTCCGCCAGCGGGCCCAGCGGCACGTTGCCGTCCTGCCAGGGGATAGGCTGCCAGAAAGCGTAGCCGGGCCGTTGGCAGCCGGGCAACAGCAGCTTTTCATCCAGCGGAGTACGAAGAAACGTAAGGGGCCGGCGGCCCGTCTCCTTGATGGCCGTCTGCTGAAAGCGGATCAGATAATCCCGCATGATAGGCGCAAGCGCCGTCTGCATGGTGGTTCAACTCCCTTTGGTATGGTGGAGGCGTCAGTCCTCCGGCATGTAAGATATCAGCGCCGCGGACTGACCGGTATACGGATCGGTGGACACCAGCAGCTCGCCGAAGGGGCAGCGTACGCGCACGCTGGCCATGGTGTCCGGGCACGGGTCCTTGAGGTGAAGACGGCGCATCAAAAAAGCGCGCTGGCGGTCCATGCCGGGCCGCTCGCGGCCGCCCGCGGCGCTCACGTACAGCGTCACCGCCACCAGTGCCCCCTCCTGAAACAGACAGACCGGGGCCAGCGTGCCACCCGTTACCGGGCAGGGCTCCAGAAACAGCTCCCGGTCGCGAAGGGTGGCATAGCGGCCTGAAAGCGCCGCCGGGGCCATCAGTGCCTCCAGGCGCAGGCCGTTTGAAAAGGTGAGGGTTCCCGTGTCTATGTTCAACAAAGGCGTCATGCACATCCCTGCCTTAGCCATGGCTTTTGAACGCATTGCCAGCGTGCGGCCCAAACCGCTCCAATTTAGAGTCTATCATCCGCTACGGGGCCTGTCAATGATTCCCGAGCGGTTTTTCCAGGTTTGACAGAAGCGGGAAAAGCGGCTATGATGGCTCTGGATGCAAACAGAGGAGGTACGGCCATGCACAACCGGCTGGACTGGCAAAAACAGCTCGTGCGCGCGGCGATGTGCGCCATCACCGTGCTGGCGCTTGCGCAGGAGGCCCTTCCGGCGGAAGAGGGGCCGGTGCTGTCGGGCACGGCTCTGTGGGCGCTGGCGGCAGGCGCGGCATGGGCGCTGTATGGCGCACTGCTCAGGCTGCGGCGGCCGTTTGCGCCGGCAAGGCTGGGTGTGCTGGCCGCTTTGCTGGCCGGAGTGGTGGTGCTGGGGCAGAGCTTTGCCGCCGTGGGCACGGCGGAGATGGCGACCAGCCGGCTGTCATGGACGGCGCTGGTCCTTGTGGGATATGCACTGTTGATTTTTTCGGCCATGCGGCTTTTGCTGGAGGCGCTATCGGCATCCGGGGAAAAGGGCGACGGGCGGTTTCCGCTGCCCGGTCCCGCGCCGGTCTGGTTGGGGGCGTTGCTGCTGGCATGCTGGCTGCCGTGGTTTGTCTGCCTGTTTCCCGGCACGGTGAGCAATGACAGCATCAGCCAGCTCAAGGAGCTGATGGGCCTTACGCCCATGACCAACGCAAACCCCGTCTTTCAGACGTGGCTGTTGGGCGCGTTCCGGCAGGTGGGGCTGTGGCTTGGAGGACCGGACACGGGGGTGGCCCTCTACTGCGTGACACAGGCGGTGCTGATGGCCAGCCTGATGGGCGCGCTGCTGAATGGCATCCGCCTGAGCGCGTCCCCGCGCTGGCTGTTCTGGGCGGCGCTTGTGTTCTATGCGCTGTGCCCCATTTTTCCGGTGTTTGCATTTTGCGTGGGAAAGGATACCAACTTTGCCATGGCGGTGCTGTTCCTGTCGCTGATGGTCAAGGGCGTGGTGGATGAGCCGGGACGCTGTGGCGCGGCGCGGGCCGCCGGGCTTTGCGCGGCGGCGGTGCTGTGCGTGCTTCTGCGCAATCCGGGTATTTATTTGGCGCTTCTTACGCTTGCACTCCTGTTGGCATGGACGCTGCGCCGCCGGGAACGCCGGGCGTGCCGCGCATGGCGGATGCCGGCGCTGGCGGCCGGATGCGTGCTCGGTGTTTATGGCGCCCTGCACCTGCTGGTGCTTCCGGGTCTGAGTATTGCACCCACGCCGGAAAGCGAAAACTATTCCCTCCCGCTGCAGCAGGTGGCCCGTGTGGCTGTGGGCGACGGACTGACGCAGGAGCAGGAGCAGGCGGTTTCGGGCGTTCTGCCGGTGGAGGAGCTCAAAGCTGCCTACAATGGTGAGTTGAGCGATCCTGTCAAAGCCTTGTGGCGCGAGGACGCAACCGCAGAGCAAAAGGGCGCCTTCTGGCGCGCGTGGCCCGGAATTGTGCTGGACCATCCCATGACCTGCCTGAGCGCCACCTTCCACAATACCTATGGCTATCTCTACCCCGGCTACATGAGCGTCATCAAGCCCACGTTGCTCATCGGCGATCAGTCCACCCGCACGGCGAGCGTCAAGGGGCTGTACGATTATACCGTCAATCCGCTGAGCGAAGGGCTGGAGGCACTTACCGACCGCCTGGCCCAGAATCCGCTGTACCGGCTGGCGGTGTCGCCGGGCCTGTATGGCTGGATCGCGCTGATGAGCGCGGTGTGGCTGCTGCGCGGAAACAGGGGGCGGCTTTTGGGCGCCGTGCCCGCGCTCTTTACGCTGGGGGGATGCCTGCTTTCGGCAGTGAACGGATACTTCCGCTACGCCATGCCGCTGTACCTGTGCGCCCCGCTGCTGCTGTGGCTGACGACGGACGGTGGAATGCGGCGGCACAGATAGAGAGCTGAATTTTTTTGCCTACCCCATTGACAGGGAGGCGGGGATGCGGTATACTTTGGTCACTGAAACGTTTAAGTGAATCCGCTCCCCCGTTCTGAAAGGAGCTGTCAGGCCCATGAAGCGCGTAAGCATCAAGGATGTCGCCCGTGAAGCCGGCGTGTCCGCCACTACGGTGTCCTACGTGCTTAACCGGAATCCGGATGAAACCATCAGTGCCGAAACCACCCAGCGCGTGCTGGAGGCGGTGCGCAGGCTCCATTATGTGCCCAATCTTAACGCCCGCAGCCTGTCCAGCCGCCGCTCCAACCTCATCGGCGTGCTCATTCCGCAGACCGAGCCGGGCAAAGAATTCATGTTTTCCAATCCCTTCTATGGGGAACTGCTCAGCGCTATCGAGTATACGGCCCGCAAAAACGGCTACCACCTGCTGCTCAGCGGCACGCAGGAGGACCAGAGCTATGTGAGCGTGGCCCAGAACCGGGGCGTGGACGGCATTATCATCGTGGGCGCCTATCCTGGGCGCAATCTGGAGGAACTGCGCGGCATGAACGTGCCCATCGTCCTGGTGGACAGCTACGTCAAGGACGCGGCCTTTCACACCATCGGCATCGAGGACCGGGAGGGCGCGCGCATGGCCACCGAATACCTGCTGCGCAAGGGGCACCGGGAGGTCGCCTTCGTCAGCGGCTCCATCCGCGAGCACGGCGTCAACAGCAAGCGCTATCAGGGCTACTGCGACGCGATGGCGGCGGCAGGCATCCCGATCAACGAGGATGCCCTCTATTCGCAGACCGTATCGTATGAATACGGCGTAGAGGCCGCCGACGAGTTTGTGCGGCGCGGCTGCAAGCAGACAGCCGCCTTTGTCACAGCGGACGTGCTGGCCGTTGGGCTGGTAAAGGGTCTGTTGCAGCACGGCCTGCGCATCCCTCAGGATTTATCCGTTGTGGGCTTTGACGACGTATATCTCTCCCGCATCTGTTACCCCTCGCTGACCACGGTCCATCAGGACATCGCCCGCAAGGGAGCCGAGGCGGTGCGCCTGATCATGGAGGCGGCGGCAGGCGCGCATGAACGGATGGAATGCATTCTGCCGCTGACGCTGGTGGAGCGCGATTCGGTGATGGAAAGGAGGGGGCGGTAATGCTCAAGCACCTGCCGGAGGGGCTGGTTCCCTTTGAGGACTGCGGTTTCGCCCGCCATCCCTTCGCGCCGCTGGCCATGGAGCCGGTCCGGGTGGACTGCCGCGTGGATGCGGAGGACGGGCAGCCCATGCTGCGGCTGCGCGTGGACGGAGGCCCGGAAAGAGAAATCGCGCCTGAAAGCGCAGATGGCCGGCACTATCATTTTGGGCTGGGTGGCTTTGCACTGGGACAGAAGGTCGGCTACCGCATCGTAACCCGGCGGGAGGAAAGCCGCGTTTTCACCTTTGAGCCGCTCCGGGAGCGGCAGGCGGCGCAGCCGCGCGCCATTCTGGAGGAGGAGGACCGCCTGCACGCAGTGTTCGATGGCTTTGTCGTCACCTTTTCCCGGGAAGACGGCACGCTGTGTATGGAGGCGCACACCCGGCCTGTCTGCGGCGCCTCCTGCGAGGCGGCACAGTGGACACTCGGGGAGCAGTTTTGTTTGACTTTGGCAAAGCAGCAGCCTTTTTGCAAACTGAAACGTTTAAGTGATCTTATTTTCGCCATCGACCGCTATGTGCTGCGCGAAACGGCGGAGAGCCGCATCGCGTTCTTGCGGCTGGAAGGACGGCTTCCGGCCCGGTATGTCTGGGGAACGGGCGAACGCTTTGACCGCGTGAACCAGCGCGAAGGGGGCAGCAACGGCCGGGTGGTGGAAAAGTTTACCCGGCAGGGGGACCAAACGTATTTGCCCATGCCCTTCTTCATGACGGAAACCGGCCTGGGCTGGTATTGCGAGGGCGATATCCCCTCGGAACTGCACTTTGCCGGCGGCCTGTCCATCGCCCGGCAGACGCAGAGCGAAACGCTCGGTTGCGACCGGCTGTTTTTCGGCGCGCCCGCGCAGCTGCTCCGGCGCTTCATCGAGCTGACCGGCGAACCGGCGCTGCCGCCGGAATGGGCCTTCGGCCTGTGGATCAGCGCCAACGGCTGGAACTGCGACCGCGAGGTGGACGCGCAGCTGGAGGCCCTGAAAGCGCACGACTATCCCGCCGACGTGATGGTGCTGGAGGCGTGGAGCGACGAGCAGACCTTCTACCGCTGGAACGGGGACGGAAGCTGGCAGGACCCCGCCGCAACCGTGCGCCGTATCCGGGAGAGCGGGCTGCACCTGGTGCTGTGGCAGATTCCCGTCATCAAATATGAATGGAACGGCGCGCCCTGCGAGGCCCTTCAAGCGGATGAATGCGAGGCCATCGCAAAGGGGTACTGCGTGAAAAATGCGGACGGAACGCCGTACCGCATTACGGAAAACTGGTTTCATCACAGCCTGCTGATGGACTTCACCAATCCCGACGCCGTGCGCTGGTGGTTTGACAAGCGCAAATACCTGCTGGATATGGGCGTGGAGGGCTTCAAGACCGACGGCGGGGAGTTTCTCTTTCCTAAGGACGCGCGGCTTTACGACGGCACGGACGGCTTGGGCGGACATAACCGCTATCCGGCGCGCTATGTGGGCGCATATCATGACTTCCTGCACGCAAACGGGGTGAAGGGCGTCACCTTCAGCCGGGCGGATTTCACCGGCGCGCAAACGCGCCCCCTGCACTGGGCAGGCGACCAGCTGAGCCTGTGGCCCGAGCTGAAAGCACAGCTTGCGGCGGGCCTGAGCGCCGGGCTGTCAGGGATTTTGTTCTGGGGGTTCGATATCGGCGGCTTTGCCGGGGAATTGCCCACGGCGGAGCTGTACCTGCGCGCCACGGCCATGGGCTGCTTCTGCCCCGTGATGCAGTGGCATGCCGAACCGCGCTCCGGTCAGTTTTATGCCACGCATGAGGACGGCTTCAACAACGACCGAAGCCCCTGGAATCTGGCGGAAAAGCTGGACGCCCCCGAGCTGATGGACATCGCGGCCGCCTATGCGCGCATGAGGCGGCGGCTCAGGCCCTATCTGGTGAGGGAAGCCGCCAACTGCGTAAAAGCCCGGCGCCCCATGATGGCGCATCTGTGCCTGGATTTTCCCGATGATGAACGGGCGATCGCCTGCGAGGATGCATACATGCTGGGGCGGGACCTGCTGGTGGCGCCCATCGTGGAGCCGGGCGCGAAGGGACGCGCCGTATGGCTGCCGGCAGGCACATGGCGCGATTTCTTCACTGGCGAAATGCTGGCGGGCGGCCGGGAGTGCTATGCCCAATGTCCGCTGGAACGCATTCCCGTATACGAAAGGGTGAGGACCGATGGCTGATGTGCGCATCAAGCCGTGGCACATTTCGCTGGACGGCCCGGTGAGCGAGTATTCGGAGTCGCTTTTCGCGGTGGGCAACGGTTGTCTGGGCATGCGGGGCTTCAGCCTGCAGACGCCCAAGCGTCGCCCGTACGATCATGCCGTGTTCCGTGCGGGGTTCTTCGAGCCCATTCGTCCCGGCGTGACGGACATGGTGCAGCTGCCCGACGCGCTGGGGCTGCGCGTGGTGGGAGAGGAACCCGAACAGGTTTCGCAGGAACTGGACCTGCGCACGGGGGTATTCACCCAACGCTGGCGCGGGCGGACCGTGGCCGTGGAGACGCAGCGCATGGCCAGCATGGCGGACCGGCAGCTGCTTTGTGTGCGCCTGACGCTCACGGCCCTTGCGGATACGCAGGTCCGGGTGCAAAGCGCCATGGATACGCAGGTGTGCAACCTGCCCGTCCACGACGATCAGATGGTGGAGGAAACGCAGACGGTGCGCCTGCTGGAACCCGTGCGCCAGTGCGGTCGGGAGCTGGTGATGCGCGCGGTGCATACGGGACGTGAGCTGCGCATCCTCTGTGACGGGCCGGATGAGATGAACGCCGGCCTGCGTGCGGACGAGCGGATCACGGTGGAAAAGCGCGTGCGCGTGCTGCTGGACGCAGAAGCGGCCAACCCTGACGCACCGGACCCATGGGGCGAAAATGCCGCGGCGTGGGAGGCCCTGTGGCGGGACTGCGACATCCAGCTGGATGCGGACGAGCGCATTCAGGGCGCGCTGCGCTACAACGTGTTTCAGATGCTGTGCGCAAACGCGCCGGATGACCCCGCTGTGTCCATCGGAGCGCGGGGACTGACGCACGGGCGCTACAAGGGCAATGTCTTTTGGGATACCGACGTGTTTTTGCTCCCCTTCTTCTGCTGGCAGAGGCCGGAAGCGGCGCGGAGTCTCGTGCGCTACCGGCTGGACCGACTGGACGCGGCGCGCGCGCTGGCCCGGCGGCAGAACCTATGCGGCGCGCGCTATCCGTGGATGAGCGGCGAGGACGGGAGCGAGCAGTGCGAAAGCTGGGATATCGGCCTGTGCGAAACGCACATCACCGCCGATGTGGCCTACGCGGCGGACCGCTACCGCGAGATTACCGGCGACGGCACGCTGGACGGGGCGCTGTCGCAGCTGTATCTGGAAACGGCGCGCTACTGGCTCAGCCGCTTTACCTGGGAGCCGGACAGGAACCAGTATTCCAGCTTCTTTGTAAAAGGTCCGGACGAATACTGCGGCGCCGCGGTCAACAACACCTTTACCAACTACCTGGCACGGCATAACGCGCGGCTGGCGCTGAACCATGCGGCCATGGACGAAGCGGAGCGCGAACGCCTGCAGCATTTCTGCGAGCATGTGGCTCTGCTCTATGACCCGCAAAGGCACCTGTACCTCCAGGATGAACTGTTTGACCGGCTGGAGCCCATGCCGGACGGGCACGCGCAGGGCGAGCCGCTGTACAAGAGCGTATGCTTTGACCGCATGCAGCGCTACCGTGCGCTCAAGCAGGCCGACCTGGTGCAGCTGATGACGATGTTCCCGGATGATTTCAGCGACGGGGAAAAGCGTGCCGTATGGGACCGCTACGAACCCCTGACCGTGCACGACAGCTCGCTGAGCTTTGGCATCCACGCGCTGCTGGCCTTCCGGCTGGGGCTTGAAAAGGTGGGATGGCGCTACTTTGAGCGCTCGCTGTGCTTCGATCTGTCCGACGAACTGGGCAACACCGGCCGCGAGGGCATTCACATGGCGGCGCTGGGCGCGAGCTGGCAGGCGCTGGTCTATGGCGCGCTGGGTCTGTGGAGTGACGGAGGACAGCTTCGCCTGTCCCCCAGGCTGCCGCCTGAGATTCGCGGCGCATCCCTGTGCGTGTACCACCGCGGCAGGCGTCTGCGTCTGACCATCAAGGACGGACAGGGACGAATCGAGAAGGAGGAATGAGGGATGTACCTACCCGACAAAGCGGGACGGAGGCGTGCCACAGCGATCTTTTTGCTGCCGTCTCTGGTGGGCATTATAGGCTTTTGCCTCCTGCCCATCGCCGGGTCGCTGTTCTTTAGCCTCATGGACTATGACCTGCTCAGGCCCATGGATAGCATGACCTTTGTAGGACTGAAAAACTTTGTGCGCGTTCTCACGGGACGGGAGTTCCGCGGCGTGCTGGCGCACACCTTCACCTATCTGGGCCTGTACCTGCCGCTGATCATGGCCGCCTCTGTGGGCGAGGCGCTGATTCTCAACAAATCCTTTCGAGGACACGGGCTGTTTCGCACGGTGTGCTACACGCCGGTCATCACCTCCTGGGTGGCGGCTGCGGTGGTGTGGCAGTGGGTACTCAGCGGGAAGTACGGCCTGCTCAACCAGATGCTCGCGACGGTGGGCATTCAGGGCCCGGCCTGGCTGTCCAGCGCCACGTGGGCCATGCCCGGCATCGTGCTGGCCTCCGTATGGAAGGATACCGGCTATTATGCCCTGATGGTGCTGGCCGCCCTCAAGTCCATCGATCCCGGCTACTATGAGGCCGCTGACCTGGACGGTGCCAGCGGTGCCAAGAAGTTCTTTTCCATCACCTTGCCGCTCATCTCGCCGACGCTGTTCCTTTTGATCGTCATCAACATCATCTATGGCCTGCAGGTGTTCGACTCCGTGCTCATCATGACCGACGGCGGGCCCGGCGGCGCGACGACGGTGTTTCTGGAGCGCATCTACAAATACGCCTTCGTGCAGTACAAAATGGGCATGGCCAGTACCTACGCCTGCATCCTGTTCGTGGTGCTGCTGCTGTTTACGGCCGTGCAGTTCTGGATGCAGAAAAGGTGGGTGAATTATGATGCGTAGATCCTCCCGCATGCGCTTCGTCCGGGGTACGCTGTTTTACCTGATGCTGGCGGTCATTCTGCTGGTAACGATCCTGCCGTTTCTGTGGATGCTGTCCTCCTCCTTCAAGGGGCAGGAGGCCATCCGCACCATCCCCATCCGCTGGATTCCCGAGCGCCCCACGCTGGAGGGCTACGAACGCGTGTTCAACATGCAGGGCTTCTCCTTCACGCGCGCCAGCCTCAACAGCCTCCTGCTGGCCGTGGGCTGCACGGTGGCGGAGGTGGCGTCCTCGGCCATGGCGGCGTTCGTGTTCGCAAAGCTCCCCTTCAAGGGCTCAGGCAAGGTGTTTGGCATCTACCTGGCTACGATGATGATTCCCAACACCGTCACCATGGTGCCCAACTACATCATCCTGCGATCACTGGGGCTGCTGGACACCTACACGGGACTCATCCTGCCGTATCTGGGCAAGGCATTCAGCGTGTTTCTGATGCGCCAGAGCATGCTGGGCGTGAACGACGCCTACCTCGAATCGGCCTTCCTGGACGGCGCGTCCCTCTACCGCGTGTTCTGGAAGATCATGCTGCCCATGGTCACGCCCACGCTGGCCACGCTCACGCTCATTTCCTTCATGGGCAGCTGGAACAGCTACCTCTGGCCCCTCATCGTGCTCACCTCCACCGACAAGCAGACGCTGCAGGTGGTCATGGGCAACATGAAGGGCATGTACAAAAACAACGAGCACGTGCTCATGGCGGGCGCGGTGCTCACGATCCTTCCCATCCTGGCGGTATATCTGGCCACGCAGCGCTATGTGGACCAGGGCATCAGCCTGGGCGGGCTGAAATGATCCCCTGTACGCCGGCGCGCCAAGGCGCGTTTGCAATAAAGAAAACGAACGGAGGTATCTCACATGAAAAAACTCGTATCCCTCATCCTTGCGCTCGCGGTGGCGCTGTCCCTGACGGGCGCGGCCTTCGCCGAGGAGCCGGTCACCATCACCTACGCCACCTTCTCCGCCTCCGGCGCGCAGGAAGAGACGCTGAAAAAGATGGTCGAGGTCTTTGAGGAAAAGAACCCGGACATCAAGGTGGACGTGCAGCTCACCGGCTACGACGACTACTTCACCAAGCTGGCCACCACCGTGGGCGGCGGCAATGCACCCGACGTGTTCGAGATGAACATGGAAAACTTCCTGGCCTACATGCTGCGCGGCGCGTGCGCGGATCTCACCGGCCTGGTGGACCCCGCCAGCTACAGCGAGGGCACGCTGTCCGCCGTGAGCTCGGACGGCAAGCTCTATGCCGTACCCATGAGCTTCTCCACCTGCGTGCTGTTCTACAACAAGGCGCTGTTCGATCAGGCGGGCATCGACTATCCGGACGATACCTGGACCTGGACCAAGGCGCAGGCGGCGGCTGAAAAGATCCGCGCGCTGGGCGACGACATCTGGGGCTATTATCAGCCCATCTCCTACAACGAGTTCTACAAGTCCGTCAAGGGCAACGGCGGGAGCCTGCTCAATGAGGACTACACCGCCTTCACCGTCAATACGCCCGAAAACGTGGCCGTGCTGGAGGCCATGCTCGCCCGCGTGCGCGGCGAGGACCGCGTGATGCCCAACGCCGAGGACATGGCGGGCCGCGGCGACTGGGACCTGTTCAGCGAGGGCAAGCTGGGCATGCTGGTCAGCGGCATCTGGGGCTTCCAGACCTTCACCGATCAGTGCGACTTTGATTGGGATATCACCGTGGAGCCCGGCTTCAAGGATAAGAGCACCTTCTTCTTTGCCAACGTCAACTGCGTATCGACCGAAAGCGACAAGCAGGAAGCCGCCGCGCGCTTCGTGGACGCCATGGGTTCCGACCCCGATATCGTACAGCTGCGCCTGGACGCCAGCTGGGAACTGCCCACCATCGCCGATCAGACCAAGCTGACCCAGTACCTGGAGGTGACCCCGCCCGACAACCGCGAGGCCGTGTTTGACAGCATGGACTATGCCGTAGCGCCGCCCGCGCTGCTGGAACAGGGCGCGGTGAGCGAGATCATCGGCAACGTCCTTGGAACCCTGGAAACCAACGACATGACCGCCCAGGAGGCGCTGGACGAAATTCAGGCCCAGCTGGAGGAAGCGGACCTGCTGTAAGCGAATCTTCTTTTCCATACGCATGGGGAGGCGCGCCCGCAATGCGCCTCCCCTTTCTTTTGAAACGACAGGAGGAGAGCACATGCCCGCCTATCAGGTGACGGGAAACGAATACGTGTCCCTGCCGGCCATCCGTGAGGATACGGGGGCCGTCCAGGGGCTGACGGTGTTGCATATGGGGGCCAAGGGGCTGTTGGAGCTGTGCGGCGGCGACGCGCCGCTCATTGCGCCCGTGGTGCGGGTGGCGGGGCAGGAGGCCATGCTCGCGAAGCTCCGCTGGCGGCGGGAAAATGCCTGGGTGCCTGTGGCCCAGGGCGAGGCGCAGGGGCTGACCGTGACGCTGACCTATCTGTGCCCCCTGGGGGAGCGGGCCTTCTTTGTGCGCCTGGAGGCGGAAAACCGACGGGATGTGCCGCTGGAGGTGTGGCTGGGCGTGCGTGGACAATGGACGCGAACGCTGCACGAGGTGAACGAAACCATTGCGCTGGACGGCCGCCGCACGCAGGAGGCCAGCGGCTGGAACAACGCCTTTGTGATGCAGGAGGTGGCGGGCCTGCCGCTATGTGCCTTTGCGCCCATCGCGGAAGCGGGGGTAAAATGGACGTGGGGAGATATGGCCTTTGAGGGGGGAGACGGGGTTTCCCTTGCGCCGGGCGGGCACGCATGCGTGGAGCTGATCTTCGGCGTGGGCGTGGAGACGGTGGCGGCGGCTACGTCGGCCAAGCATCTTTTGCGCCTGGGCTATGAGCGCTGCCTGCGCGAGACGCTGGGATGGCTTAAGAAGCGCATGCTTCCGGCGCAGGACGCTACGGTTGCGCGAATGATGAACGAAAATCTGTTCTTTTCATTCTTCTTTGCCAGCGGGCGCACGCTGGACACGGAGGAGCTGTGCCTGATGACTTCGCGTAGCCCGCGCTACTATGTCTCGGCGGCCTACTGGGACCGCGACAGCCTGCTTTGGAGCTTCCCGGCGATTGTGCTCATAGACGCGGCCTACGCTCGGGAGATTCTCATGCACGTGTTCACCCGGCAGATCCGCAACGTAGGCCAGCATAGCCGCTATATCGACGGCACGCTTCTGGAGCCCGGGTTTGAGCTGGACGAGCTGTGTGCGCCGGTGCTCGCGCTGGAAGGCTACCTTGTGCAAACAGGCGACCCGGCGCTGCTTCAGGAGCCCTGCGTGAAAAGCGGCCTTTCTCGCATCCTTTCGGTGCTGGAAACCAAGCGGCATCCCGAAATCGAACTGTATGAGACCTTTTTGCAGCCCACTGATGACGAGATCGTCTATCCCTACCTGACGTATGACAACGCGCTGGTATGGCGCGTGCTTCTGCTGCTTTCAGAATGGCTGGAGCGCCCGGACCTGGCCCGCCGCGCCGGCGGCGTAAAGGCAGCCGTCTACCGCTATTGTGTCAGGGAGGGGCAGTTTGTCTGGTCCACGGATCTGGAAGGGCACTACGATATCTACGATGAGCCGCCGGGCAGCCTGCAGCTTTTGCCGCATTACGGCTTCTGCGCCATGGACGATCCCGTGTGGCAAAGCACCGTACGCGCCATCCGCTCCGAGGCCTATCCCCTGTCCTTCGCGCATAGGCCCATCGCGGAAATCGGCTGCCGCCACGCGCCGCATCCCTGGGTGCTGTCCATCTGCAACAGCCTGCTTTGCGGCCACGCGGACACGGCGCTGGCGCACCTGGCCCGCACCCGCATGGACAACGGCCTGGCCTGCGAAAGCGTCAACGAGGACACGGGCGAATGCGAAACGGGCGCGGCTTTCGCCACCTGCGCGGGATTTCTGGCCTACGCCCTGTGGAGCGCCGCGCGTTGACAGCGGGCAGGAAACAGGGTATGATAGCCATGGCGGAAGGAGGAACGAAAGATGAACATTGCAGTCGTCGGCATCGGATATGTGGGACTCGCCATGGCGGTGCTGCTGTCGCAGCGGCACCATGTGACCGCCGTGGATATAGACGCCGCGAGGGTGGGCAAGCTGGGTCGCCGCCAGGCGCCCATTCAGGACGCGGATATCGAGGCGTATCTCTCCGGACGCGAGCTGGACCTCACCGCCACGCTTGATGCGGCGGAGGCCTACCGGCAGGCGGACTGGGTGGTCATCTCCACACCGACCAACTATGACCCGCATCTCAATTATTTCGACACTTCCTCCGTCGAGAGTGTGATCGAGGAGGTGCTGGCCGTCAATCCCCGCGCATACATGGCCGTTAAATCCACCGTGCCGGTGGGATTCACCCAGCGTATGCTGGAAAAGCATCCCGGCGCGCGGCTGGTGTTCAGCCCGGAATTTTTGCGCGAGGGACATGCCCTCAGCGACAACCTCCACCCTAGCCGCATCATCGTGGGCGCGCCGGAGGAGCCGGAGCTGTGGCATGCGGGTGAAGTCTTTGCGGCGCTGCTCAAGGAAGGGTCGCTGGACCCGGACGCGCCCGTGCTCCTCATGCGTCCCACCGAGGCGGAGGCCGTCAAGCTCTTCGCCAATACCTACCTGGCCCTGCGCGTGAGCTTCTTTAACGAGCTGGACACCTACGCCGAGGCGCGCAGGCTGGATTCCCGCTCCATCATCGACGGCGTATGTCTGGACCCCCGCATCGGCCGTCATTACAACAACCCTTCCTTCGGATACGGCGGCTACTGCCTGCCCAAGGATACCAAGCAGCTATTGGCCAATTACGATCAGGTGCCCAACAACATCATCGGCGCCATCGTGGACGCCAACCGTACCCGAAAGGACTATATTGCCGACCGGGTGCTGGAACTGGCGGGCTATCCGGCCAACCCGGACCCGCTGGTGGGCATCTATCGCCTGACGATGAAAAGCGGCAGCGATAACTTCCGCCAGTCCAGCATTCAGGGCGTGATGAAGCGCATCAAGGCCCACGGCGTGCGGGTGGAGGTGTACGAGCCTGCGCTGAAGGAGGATACCTTTTTCAACAGCCGCGTGGAAAGAGATCTGGCGCGCTTCAAGCGCGAATGCGACGTGATCGTGGCCAATCGCTATGCCGATGAACTTTCCGACGTGGCGGAAAAGGTCTATACCCGCGACCTGTACCGAGCCGACTGACCAGCTATGACAAAAGCCCGAAGGTGAGAAACCTTCGGGCTTTTGCCGTCGGTATGCGTCGTTGACAGGAGGCGGGAAAAACGGTATGATATCGTTGGTTTGATATGCACACCAGACGTAAGGAAGGGCCTGCCAATGAAGCTGATTATTCAGATTCCCTGCTATAACGAGGCGGAAACGCTCCGCGTGGCGCTGGACCACCTGCCCCGGCACATCGACGGGGTGGATGAGATCGAAATCCTGATTATCAACGACGGTTCCACCGACCGCACGGTGGAGGTCGCCCGCGAATGGGGCGTTCAGCATATCGTATCCTTTAAGCAGAACCGGGGCCTTGCGCGCGGGTTCATGGCCGGCATCGACGCCTGCCTGCACCTGGGAGCCGATATCATCGTCAATACCGACGCCGACGACCAGTACCGGGGCGAGGATATCGAGCGTCTGGTGCGGCCTATTCTGGAAAAGAAGGCCGATATCGTCATCGGCGAGCGCCCCATCGACGAGACGGAGCACTTCTCCAAAAAGAAAAAGATGTTTCAGCACCTGGGCAGCTGGGTGGTGCGCGTGGCCTCCAATACCGAGATCCCCGACGCGCCCAGCGGGTTCCGCGCCTACAGCCGCGAGGGCGCGCTGCGCCTCAACGTGGTCAACGATTATTCCTACACGCTGGAGACCATCATCCAGGCGGGCTGGAACCGCATTCCCATGACCAGCGTGCCCGTGCGCACCAATCCGGAGCTGCGTCCCTCGCGCCTGTTCAAGAGCATGTGGCGCTATATGAAGCGCTCCTCGTCGGTGATCCTGCGGGCTTTTGCCATGTATAAGCCGCTTCGGTTCTTCGGCATCATCGGCGGGGTGTTCTTCGGGCTGGGCGTGCTGCTGGGCGTCAGGTTCCTCATCATCTTTTTCAGCACAGGGTCCGGAAGCGGGCACATCCAGTCCCTCATCCTGTGCGCCGCGCTTTTGATGATCGGCGTGCAGGTGATCGTCGCCGGCGTGCAGGCCGACCTGATCAGCGATAACCGAAAGCTCCTGGAGGACGTGCAGTACCGCGTGCGCAAGATGGAGATCGACCGCGCGGGGGAGGAAAACAAGCAATGAAGGCCATGATCTGCTTTACCCACCCGGCCTGGGTGCACCAGTTCCATCATATCATCTGGCGCATGCGTGAGCGCGGCGACGAGGTGCTGTGCTTTGTGGCCGAAAAGGACGGCAATTCCACACTTCTGGAGCGCTACGGCATTCCCTATGTGCGCTGTGCCAAATCCACCGGCAAAAACCCCGTGGAAAAGGCGCTGCTGTTTTTGAAGCTGTCCGCCCAGTTTTCCCTGGCGGCGCTGAAGTGGAAGCCGGATATCATGATCGGCAGGGCCGCGCCCATGCTGGCGGTGGCTGCGTGGGTAAGCGGAAAGCCGCACCTTATTTATGAGGATACTGAGGTGAGCAGGTTCGCGCTACGCATTTGCAAGCGTCTGTCCACCAAGATCCTGACGCCGCGGACGTTTTTGACCGACCTGGGGCCCCGTCAGGAGCGGCTGGATACCTACAAGGAGCTGTTTTACCTGCACCCCTCCGTGTTCACGCCGGATAAGCAGGTGCTCCGGGACTGCGGCTTCAACCCGGACGAAAAGTATATTCTGGTGCGCTTCGTGGCCTGGAACGCAAGCCACGACATCGGCAAGCACGGCCTGGACGACGAGGGCAAGATCCGGCTGGTGAAGCGGCTGGAGCGCTATGGCCGCGTATATGTGAGCGCCGAGGGCGACGTGCCGGAGGAACTCCGGCCCAGGCTGCTCAAAACCCCCTATGAGCTGATTCATCATGTGCTGGCGTTTGCACAGCTGGTGTTCAGCGAAGGCGCGACCATGGCCAGCGAGGCGGCGGTGCTGGGCACGCACGCCCTGTATGTCAATACCATTGTATCCGGCAGCACGCGCGAGCAGAGCGAGCGCTTCCATCTGATGGACTGCTTCAACGAGGGAGAGGACCGCTACGAGCGGGCCGCCGCGCGGGCCGAGGAGCTGTTGGCCACGCCGGGCCTCAAGGAAATCGGGCTGGAAAAGCAGAAGAAGCTCCTGAGTGAAAAGGTGGATATCAACGGCTATTACATGGCCGAGATGGACAGGCTGGCCAAGGCAGGGAGGAAGGGCTGATGACGTGGCTTGACATCGGCAATGGCTGGCGCAACCTGTTTCTGCTCTCCTGCGGGCTTCAGGCGGCGGCGCTGGGCCTGTGGTTCTGCCTGCGGGGCTGGTTCAGCCCCCGGCATCGGGTGGCCTGCTTTCTCACGGGTGTGGCCGCCACGCCCCTGTGCCAGTATCTGTGGATGCTGCTGCTGGCGATGGTGTGGCCCCAGGCCCCAAGGTGGGTCTATATCGGTGTGCCGCCGGTGCTGGCGGCGGCAGGCCTTGCATGGATGGGGCTCAGCCGTCTTACTCGGCTGCGGGCCTTTTTGCGCGGAGGCGCGCCTGTGCATGCCGCCGCACAGCGGCTGCGGGCCTTTTTGCGCATGGATCGGGCCACGGTGGCCGCGGCGTGCTTTGCGGCTTGCGTGGTCATTTTGCTTGCGCCGGTGTGCGTGCGTTACATGTCCAGCATGGAGAGCGTGCGCGGGGGCGACGCGGGCGAATACCTGGCCCTGGCCCAGCGCTACTGTGAGGACCGCGACCTGGGAAACCTCCTGGAAAAGGACGACACCACCGGCCATTTTCGCGGCCACAGCCATTTCCCCTCGCTGGAACTGTACATGAGCTACGGCCTGTTCCATACCGGCGGTCAGGTGGGCTACCCCAACGACAAGGCTGTCTTTACCGGGCTGGGGCTGAACACGTTCTACGTGGCGGCGGCCTATCTGGCGCTGCTGATCGTGGCGTGCCGGGGGCGCAGGCGCTGGGTGTTGCTGGGCGTGGTGCTGTTTAACCTGGTGCCGGATCTGTTCTTCTCCGTGGAAAGCGCGCCCAGGGACATCTGGCGCATTCTGGCGCTTCTGTGGGCGATGCTGTTTTTTGCCGGGCTTGAGCCGCAGGGTTCGCGCCGGTCCTATCTGGGCAAGCTGGTACTGAGCTTTGCCGTGTGCTTTACGGTGATGAGCACGCATGTGGTGTGCTTCGTGGTCCTGCCCTTCATTGTGGCAGCCTGGGTGATCTGGCGGTGGCTGGAAGCTCGCATGACGGAGCTCAAGGGCGCGGCGGGCGTGCTGCTGCGCTCGGTGGCCTGCGCAAGCTCCAGACGCAGCGCGCCCAGCACATCCCACACACCCGCAGGTTGACGGCTGCGGTGCTGTTCCACTGCGGCTCTGAATATTCCATAAGCTGGCTCAGCGGATTGGGATGCAGCAGGCACTGGTCGGACTGCAGCTGGTGAAGATGCAGCAGGACCTTGCAGTCTGTTCCGGCTACCTCAAAGCATTTTCCGGCCAGCAGCCCCCGGTTGTCCATGATCTCCTCCATCATGTCTGAGGGAATATGAACGCCGCCGCTCTTGTCGAAGCTCTCGAATTTGCCGTATTTTTCAATGATGGCGGAATAGACGTCCGCCGCATGGTTCAGATCCGCGAGCACGCGCCGGTTGTACATGGGCTCCAGCAGCTTTACGCTCAGCAGCCACACCAGCGCCAGCAGCACCATGCTCATCAGCACAACAAACAGCATCAGCTTGCGGCTGATCCTATTGAAAAAACGCCGCTTTTTTACGGCCGCGCCCGCGGGGCGCTTGTCCTGCTTCATTTTCCGGGCCTCACATCGGGGTCAAATTTATAGCCGATGCCCCATACCGTCACGATGTTGTCGCGGTATTTGCCCAGGTGGCTGCGCAGCATTTTGACATGGGTATCCACGGTGCGGTCCTCGCCGTAATAGTCGTAGTTCCACACCTTTTGCAAAATCTTTTCCCGGGAAAGCGCCAAGCCCTTATTGGATACAAGGAACACCAGAAGATCGAATTCCTTGGGCGTAAGGGGAGCTTCCTCCCCGGCGATCTTCACGCTGTGGGAGGCAGTGTCTATGACAAGGTCCCCGAATACAAAGCTTTCGCCGCCCTCCTGCGTTTTGGGCATGGTGCGCGCCAGGACCACCTTTACGCGGGCCACCAGCTCCCGCGGGCTGAACGGCTTTACCACATAATCGTCCGCGCCGCCCTCCAGGCCCGCAAGCTTGTCGTATTCCTCGCCGCGTGCCGTCAGCATGATGACGGGCGTGTCGATTTTGCGCTTGCGCATCTCGCGCAGGCAGGTCATACCGTCCACAAACGGCATCATGATGTCCAATATCACAAGGTCCGCTCCGGAGGCGGCCAGCGCCGCCAGCGCGGCGGAGCCGTCGGTGGCCTCTTCGCACTGGAAGCCTTCGTGCTCCAAATGCTCGCGGATCAGCTCGCGGATGCGCGGCTCGTCGTCTACGATCAAAATTTTTGCCATAACAAACACCTCGTTTTCGGCAGCAGATGGTTTTTTCGTTTTTCTTATAGTAGCATATTACAGCGCCGATATGTCAAATTTGTGAAAATGTTTTACGCATGCGTCCCTGCCGATTGACGGCGCGGGCGGAGCGCGGTAAAATGGCAGATAGGACCGGCGCGCCTCCCCGGAGGCCCCTGCCTGCAGGGCCGGATCACGCGGCGCGTATGCGCCGGGAAATGGGATGATCTTGAATGGCGGTATTTTTGTGGGTTCTGGCCGTGTGCATCGTTCTGCTGTGGCTTTTTCTGCGGCCGGGCCGCTACGGCGAGGCGCAAAAGCAGCTGGTGTACGGCGTAAACCACGCGCACCGGGGCTTGCATACGAAGGATAAGACGGTGCCGGAGAACAGCCTGCCCGCGTTCCGCGCGGCGGCGGAGGCCGGCTACGGCGTGGAGCTGGATATCCAGCTCTCCAGGGACGGGCAGGTCGTGGTGTTCCACGACGACACGCTGGACCGTGTGTGCGGCGTGCACGGCCGTGTGGACGAATTTACATTCGAGGAGCTGCGCGGGATGCGTCTGTGCGGCACACAGGAGACGATCCCCCTGCTGACGGAGGTGTTTGAAGTGATGGGCGGCAGAACGCCCATGATCATTGAACTCAAGACGGGGCGGCGCAACGACGAGCTTTGCGAAAAGGGACTGGCGCTGATGCGCGCGTACAACGGCCCCTACTGCATCGAGAGCTTTGACCCGCGCATCGTGCGCTGGTTCCGGAAAAATGCGAAGGATGTGCTGCGGGGACAGCTTTCCGACGCGCCCGCCTCGTTTCGGGATGAGCCGAAGCCGCTGGCATTCGCATTGGGCTGCCTGTTCACCAACGTGCTGGCGCGCCCACAGTTTATCGCTTACGGCCCCGGCAAAAAGCCATGGACCGCCCGTCTGGCGGAGGCAATGGGCGCCATCCGCGTATGCTGGACCGTGCGCCCTGAAGACGATATAAACGCGAAAGAAGCGGAAAACGACGCGGTGATTTTCGAATTTTATCACCCCGCGCCGAAGTATAAGTGAAAGAACCCGCGGCCTGGCCGGTATGGGGCGCTTTTGCGCCCCTTTTTTGCCTTTTTTAGAGAAATTTTGCCCCGCGTGCAATTTTTGGCAGGGCTGCGGGGTATACTTCATAGCAAAGGCCGCCTGGTGTGCGGCCGCCTTTGCCAGTATTACAAACTGTAAGGAGAAACAAACATGAACCGACTGTACCGTATTTCCGCGCTGGCGCTTGCCGCCGCGCTCTGCCTTGCCCTTGCCGCCTGCGGGAGCAGGCCGGCGTCCTCCGGCAGTACGTCCGGGGGAGGCTCGTCTTCCGTGTCCACGCCTGCCGCCTCCGGCTCGGGTTCCGTTTCGGGTTCCGCGTCCGTTTCGTCCGGCGGGGCCGGGGACACGATGAGCGAGGGCCAGCGCTACGCCTACGCCATCCGTGACGCGCGTCCGGCCGAGGACAATGAGTATTCCGAGATCGCCTGCGGCGACGCGGGCGGTGAGCCGATGCTGGCCGTGAATCCCAACGATATGTCCGCCGAGGATGCGGCGTCCAGCATCCAGATGATGCTGGACACCATGGGCATCGATCCCGCAACGCTGGACGCGTACGCCTTCAGCATGTCGATGATGAATGTGCGGGCCTACGCCATCGGTGTGTTCAAGCCTGCCGAAGGCCAGGCCGAAGCCGTGCAGGCTGCGGTGGAAAGCTATGTTTCGCTGCAGCGCAAGTCGTTTGAAAACTATCTGGCCGACCAGTACGAGGTTGCCAAGGGCGCGCTGATCAAAACGCTGCCCGGCGGAGAAATCGTACTTGTGATGAGCGAGGGTGCGGCAGACATCATGGCCAATCTGGAAAAAACACTGAAATAACAGGCGGGAGCATTGCCTGAAAAAAGGGCCTCGTGCTGATGCGGTTGATGCATCCGGCACGGGGCCCGTCCCTTTGCAGGCGTGGATCATGCATCTGGGATGGCATCTCCGGCATAGCTCCACGGCCCTTGCGCCGTTGGGGCGAAAAAGGCGGCGTTCCCGCCGCTGTACGGCAGCTGCGTCAGAAGAACATAAAAGCCCTCGGGCCGCTGCTCCGCGCGGGACAGGTGGTTCAGGTATGCAAGCGCGCAGTCGTCCCAGGGCAGCTCCGCCGTCTGCCAGGAGGCTCCGCTGTCTGCACTACAGTAGAGCAGGGGCCAGTTTTCCTCTGGACCTGTGGCAAGAGTGAGAAACGCCGTGCCGTCCGGCGTCATGGAAAAACCGCTGAGGATGTGGGAGGTGCCGAAGTGCGGCAGTACACCGATTCAGGCAATAATCAGATAACGGCGGCGGAGCTTAATACTCTTCTTGGCAAGACCACGTTTGTAGTTTCCTGTCTTTATGACGGAAAAAAGTATTATGTTCAGGCAGACAAAAACAGTGCAGGAACTGGATATGTTTTTTCAAAGTATGTGACTTCTGTCAGCGAGGCTACAAAGTTTAAGA
>OLOW01000413.1_pt1 | contig 28664 bp, 18 predicted proteins | sample 1672801 | NCBI WGS metagenome assembly OLOW01 (sample SAMEA3136725, study PRJEB25190) | human gut metagenome | biome: human gut; feature: human-associated habitat; material: faeces | place: Austria | collected 2013 | reverse complement strand
TAGCAAGCACAGTAAGTGTACGGACACTTACGAAAAAATTGATGAAGCAGCCCTCTGGGATCTGCTTCTTTTTTTATCAATTTTTAACTTGTTAGGGTGTACCCTAAGACCCCGAAATACATTTAATGGAGGATTTACCTATGGCAAATAGAATACGAAATGAAAGACTTGAAATTAAATTAACCGAAGAAGAAAAAGCTCTTTTTGAGGAGAAAAGAAAACTTGCGAAATGTAGAAACATGAGTCATTTCATCCGCAAATGCGTTTTAGAAAAGGAAATATATCAAGTGGATTTAGAGCCGTTTAGAGATTTACAGGGCTTGCTTTCCAACGCTACAAACAACATCAATCAGATTGCAAAGCGTGTAAATTCGACCGGCATAATCTATAAAGACGATATAAACGATATGAAAAAGCAGATTGAACATTTCTCAAAAGAGTTGTGGCAGATACATTCACTGCTTCTTAACAGAACTTCCGAAGGTGATTAAATTTTATGGCTATTACAAAAATACATCCTATAAAATCAACCCTTAATCTTGCCATTTCATATATTGTTAATGGAGAAAAAACAGATGAGCAAATCTTAGTAAGCACTCATAAATGCCATCAGGAAACTGCTCATACTCAATTTTTAAGAACACGAAATGATGCAGGAACAAACGGAACTGTTCTTGCAAGACACCTAATTCAATCCTTTTTACCGGGAGAAGCAAGTCCGGAAATGGCACATCAAATCGGTCTTGAACTGTGTAAAAAGATATTAAAGGACGAGTACGAATTTGTCTTATCTACCCACATAGATAAAGGGCATATCCACAATCACATCATATTCAATAATGTCAATATGGTTAGTGGCAAATGCTATCAATCCAACAAGAAAAGCTACCACCAAATTAGGTATCAAAGCGATAAGCTATGCAAGGATAATAACCTTTCTGTGATTGATGAATTCTACGAGAGCTATAAGAAAAAGTACAAAACAAATGGCAAGTCATGGTATGAAAATGAACAATCTAAGAAAGGTACTTCTTGGAAAAGCAGGCTTCAATTTGACATTGACAGAATGATACAACAGTCTAAAGATTGGGAAGAATTTCTAAAGAAAATGGCGGAACTTGGATATGAAATAAAGCATGGCAAACACATTGCCTTTAAGCCAAAAGATAAGCAGAGATTTACAAGAGCTAAGACGATTGGTGAGGATTATACCGAAGAAAGATTAAAAGAGCGTATTACAGAGAATCAATCTATTAAAGCCCCACCTGTCAAAAAACGAATCGGAAATGTCATCAATATGAATACCAATGCCAAAGTGAAAGAGAGCAAAGGCTATGAATACTGGGCAACAAAACATAACTTAAATATAATGGCTGAGTCAGTTGTTTTCATCAGGGAACATGGCATTAACTCCGTTAAACAGCTTGATGAATATATCAAAAAAAGTGCTGAAGAAAGACAAGGTTTACAAGATAAAATCAAAGAAATTGATAAGGACATGCAGCTACTTTCTGATACGATGGAACAAGTTCATACTGTTAAAAAATATCGAGCCTACTACAAAGAATATAAGGCAAATCCATCGGACAAGGCATTTTTTGAAGAATACAAATCGCAAATCACGCTCTATGAAACTGCTCTTTCCAAGCTGAAAAGCTCCTATTCTAAACTTCCAAATTCAAAGAATATTTTAGATAGACTTGATAAACTGCAAGAAAAAAAGAATACCCTAATGCGAGAGTATTCTTCTACAAAATCTACTATGGACGAGCTTTATCAAATACGAAAGAACTATGGAATTTACATGAGTAAGGAGATGGAGAGATAGTGTTCTCTCCTCTTTTTTCTACCAATAAAAAATAGCCGGTGCAGTCCTAAGACCACACCGACCGTAAATTTATCTCTCAGTTTCTTTGCTTGCTTCTTTCTTTTCTTTCGGCTTTTCCTTATCTTCAGCTTGATATTTCTTTATAGCTCCAAGTACAGATTCTTTCTTTTCATCTCGACCTCTCATCTGCTCCTTTGCCTTTAGTAGTTTGGAAGAAAGTATCCTGATATTGCTATGCTCTTTACCGTTATCATCAATGGATGTTCTGATTTGTCCAAAGAGCTTAACAAAATCTCCCTGCTTAAAGTTCTTTGGAATATCACTTTTTTCTCCATAAGCGGAACAATTATGATATATCTTGTTTCCTTCATCATCTTTGGATACTACGGAGAAATTCGCTACCTTAAAGGCTTCTCCGTTCTTATTTTCCCTTTCTACTACATCGACCTCTCCAACGATATTTCCTACAATATTTACAAGGTTATCCTTTTCTTCCTGAGCATAAGGCAGGTCTTTTATCTGCCCCTGTTCTCTTAAATCCTCAATCATATAGTCAAATTCCTCATGCAGCAAATTAAGGCTGTCATTGTCCATATAAGCGTCATAGAGCTTATCTAAAGCACTTTCATCATTGATACCTTTTTCCATGCTTATAATCGCTTTTACAAAGTCCTTGTGGTTATCATTTACCATATCTTCTATTTGATTTCTCATTGTTTTGTAATCCATGTTTTTATCTCCTTTCATGGCAAAAGGGAGGTTACCCTCCCTATCTTAAAAATTCCTGTTCTTTTGTTTTTTGCTTTTCTTCTGTTTTACTTTCATTTTGATATGCTCTTATCTGCCCTAAAATAGATGGCTTATCATCTGATTTTTGTGTGGTTTCTTCTTTGCTATGAAGATTATCCTCCACATCATAAGTTGACTCAAAATAATCACTGTCCTTAAAGTCATTGTCATATCTATCAGGAATACCGTCATTATCGAGGTCTTTAGAAAGTGGATCATAGAAGTTGCCCTCATCGTCAATATCAAGACCCGTTGCTGCTCTTAAATCTTCTGAATCAACATAAACCAAATCGCTAAAAGAGGACATTTCTATTTCATTTTTGATGTTTCTTAGAGCTTCATTTTCTCCTTTATTCTCATAATCAAAGCTCTCTGTTTTGATAGGCATATCATCAATATACTGTGTCCAAGTTTTTTCCTCTAAATCAAGCTCATACTGAATACCATGTCTTTCATCCGGCGTATTGGTATAGGCGATACCGATATGTTTTAAATCAGGATACAGGGTATTAAATTCATCATAGCTATGATTTTCTTCATATTCCCTGTTACAGAAATCAATGATTGCCCTTTTTACATCTTCTATAAGCGGATTATCATTTCTCTTTTCTTCCACTTCTCCCATATCGAGTAGCTTATTCAATTCTGCAAGTCTTAATACCTTAGTTTTCAGCTCATCAGCTTTTTCAAAAGGCTTTTTTAATTCCTCTTTGGCATTTTCCAGTTGTTCTTTTGTACTGATAAGTTTTTCTTCAAGCCTGTTTAATTTCTCAGGCATTTTCTCAAGAGCATTATCCAGTCTTGTAAGGTTACCGTCCGCACTTGTTCCAAGCTCTCCTGAATGCTTTGCAGCACCATTTAGGCTAAAGTTATGTTCATTGGTAAAGAAGTTATAACTTACTTCTAAATCCATATTTCTATACTTTCCTATAACCTTGCTTTCATTGATTTTAACCTTTGAAATAGCTTCAAGAAGTCTTTCTCCGGCTAATTTCTTATCGGTAATTTTTTCTCCTGCAATGGTAATGGAAGTAAACTTTTCCTCGCCTTCCGCTTTAGGCTCTACATCGGATATATCTTTTCTGACAGCTTCAATGAGTTTTTCCGTTCTTGCGATTTCTTCAGGATAGTTTTTCACCACCTTATCCTCTAATCTGTAACGGTTGGACTTATAGTTTGCTTCAAGCATTTTAAGTTTTGTAACCTCGTTGTCCAAATCCATCTTCTCTTTAATCTTTGGATCACCCGTTGCAAGAGCTTTAATCTCTGCATAGTTAAGAGAGCTTTCGTCCACATCTTCCGCAACACGAACAGGAGTCTTTGAAGTCATAATCTGAGAAATGAATTTCTGCTTATTCTCTATCGTCTGGTCGAGTAGGTCGGGGATATTACTATCCCTTTCCCCTCTAAGAACCGTGCATGAGAGTTTCCCCTCACACGGCTCAAGTTTTTATAAGCCCTAATTAAAGAGCCAGCGTATTTTCTTTATCATTTATATGCAATTTTCTATGACACCAAGGGTGTACTAATGTTTTAAGGGTAATATTGTTTTGAGTTGTTTGATGTACTCTAAAGTCTGTATCCAGAGTTATTTTCTCTCCACAAACAGGGCATACTCCGTTTTGAGTTTTATACAGTCTATTTATAACTGTACGCCCTTTAAGTTCGTTTCGTATTTTTAACTCTTCTCTTTCTTCAAAGTATATTTGCCAATTTTCATCAAATGGATTTGCTTCAGCTTGTATCTTGGTAAATCTCTTAATATCAGTATCTGTAGCATATTTAAGACGAAGATAGTATTTCTCGCCATTTTCCATTCTGTCTCCAGTTGCTACACTGAAAGTCCAAGTTCTATTTCCAATCGTATGGAAATACTTTTTAGCTATCCATTTTCTACCTTTCTTAGGATGTCTACGAACACACCAGTTCCACAGGCATTTATATATTTCATAATCAAGTTTTTCAAACGCTTTTGATGAAACATTATATTTCTGATAGTTTATCCAACCTATAATAATTGGATTTAATTTTCTAATCAGAATTTCTTGTTTCATTGACGGATTATCCTTTATGATTTGTCTTATTTTATCAACAATAGCCTTGAAGTTCTTTTCGGATGGTTTTGTTAGTAACTTATCTTTATACATCCTAATATTAACTCCAAGAAAGTCGAAACCGTCATTTATGTGCGTTATGAGTGTCTTTCCCTCAGACAGTTCTAACCCTCTTTCTTTTAAAAATTTTACAATGATTGGCTTAACACCATTTTCAAGCAATTCCGCACTTTCTCCTGTAACGATAAAATCATCTGCATATCTGACAAAATTAACTTTTGGGAAATATGCTTTCTTATTTATTGTTCTTTTATGATATTTTTCTTTGATTGCTTTTTCTAACCCATCCAATACCATATTAGATATTACAGGTGATATTGGTGAACCTTGTGGGCTTCCAGTTTCTGTAGGAAATAATCTTTGCTTTTCTATATATCCGCATTCAAGCCAAAGTTTCAATAACGACTTGTTCATTGGAATATTATTCATTATCCATTCGTGGCTAATATTATCAAAGCAACCTTTTATATCTCCTTCAAGCACCCATTTTGCAGATTTCTTTTTATTTAGAGATGTAAAGCATTGCTCAATAGCATCTTGCGTACACCTTTTCGCTCTAAATCCATAAGAGTTAAAATCAGCTGTTGTTTCTGCAATCGGTTCAAGTGCAAATTTATATAGTGTTTGCATTGCTCTGTCTGTCATTGTAGGAATGCTAAGAGGTCTTTTCTTACCATTTTTCTTTGGTATATACACTCTTTTAAGAGGTTTAGGTTTATATCCTCTTAAGTTTAACTTTCCTATTGCATTATACTTTGCCTGTGGTGTTAGCCATAGTTCGCCGTCAACACCACTTGTTTTCTTGCCTTGGTTTTCAGTTACCCTCTTAATAGCCAAGGCTTTTGCATAAAATGAAGTTGTTAGTAAATGCTGTAAAGATTTTACCTTTCTGTATTTACTCATTTTCCACGCTTTCACAATACGCAATTGTAGTTTTTTAACATAGCTTTCTGCTACTGAAAAATCTATACTTTCCCAGTCTTTAGCTCTGTTAGTAGTAGCACACATTTTACTGTTCATTTGCTTTCTCCTTTCAAAAATTCTACAAGTTCTCTTGTGATTAAAAACCAAATGGAAGTCTGCACTCTTTCGAGTTAGGGCAAATTTTGAACCCCTATCCATCTCATTACAAGATGGCATTCGCTTTTTCCATTATCCTTTACCTGAACCATTATCAGCATTTCTTACGATTTGCCTTGCCTTTTGGCAACGGTACAGGCTTACCATGTTCCACTTAATTAACATTGATAACTTAGGCTCTACCTCTCTGCCGGTAGTCTTCTTGTCCGTGTAATCCCACTATGGAAAGGATTATCCGACTACACACCATTTTGGTTCAGGCTTATCAGCAACTTTAGCCTGTTCACCTTAACGACATTTATCAGTAGTTCACATATGTTAGCCATATCATCAAGCCTCGCTCCCTAACCGCCTTGTTGCTGGCAGTTTCGGTATTCCCTCACGGTTCAACCTCAAGTAGGGCTACTTTAATATCGGCTTACCACACCTAAGTGCAGTCGATACTTGGCTCAACTAACGGAATAGTTGGTTTGGTCATTATGCCAAACAGTTAAATTAAGCGACTTCATGTCGCACCCATAAGTAGCTGTCAAATGTATTCTCTGTAACATAACGATAGATATTTACTTTCTCATTTTCGTTCCCCTGTCTTACAATTCTCCCTGCTCTTTGCTCTAAGTCAGCGGGACGCCAAGGCACATCGAGGTCATGCAAAGCAATCAACTTATTTTGCACATTCGTTCCTGCTCCCATCTTCTGCGTTGAACCCATTAAGATACGAACTTCGCCTTTTCTTACTTTCGCAAAGAGTTCATCTTTCTGTTTGTCTGAGTTTGCTTCATGGATAAAGGCGATTTCTTCTTTTGGTATTCCCATAGCTACGAGTTTTTCTCTAATATCATCATAGATGTTAAATTCTCCATCTCCTTTTGGAGTGGACATATCAGAAAAAAGTAGCTGTGTTGACCTGTTTTCTTTTGTCTTATCCCAAATGGCAAAGACATTCTTTACGCATACATTGACCTTGCTATCAGGATTATCAGGAAGCAGAGGATTGATTAAACGCTGATCTAAGGCAAGTTTCTTACCGTCATTGGTAATTTTAAGCATATTATCTTCATCAGGCTCTACAACCCTATTTCTGACATCATCCGCTCTTTTAGAAAGGCTCTTTAGGATTTCCTTTTGTTCTTCAGAAGGCACCGTCTTAATAACTTCATAGTTAGCTTCAGGTGTAGGAAGGTTAAGCATATCCGCAGTCTGAATATCTGCAACTTCCTTAAACATACTCATTAGTTCAGGTAAGTTATAGAACTTTGAAAATCTCGTCTTTACCCTATACCCTGTACCTTCAGGAGATAGTTCAAAGGAGCTTTGTGTTTCTCCAAAAGTGGAAGCCCAAGAATCAAAATGCTCCAGTCCATTCTTTTTAAGGCTCTCATACTGAAGATACCTTTGCATGGTATAAAGCTCTGTCATAGAGTTACTTACAGGCGTTCCTGTGGCAAAGACCACGCCTTTGCCGCCTGTCATTTCGTCCATATATCTGCATTTCATAAACATATCGGAGGACTTAAAGGCTTCTGACTGCCCGATACCTGCAACATTACGCATTTTGGTATAGAGATAAAGGTTCTTAAAGCCATGTGCCTCGTCAACAAAGAGCTTATCAACTCCTAATTCCTCAAAGGTAATCACATCGTCTTTCTTAAAATCATCATTTAATTTTTCAAGCCTTGTTTCCAGTTTTTTCTTTGTCTTTTCGAGCTGTTTCACAGTAAAGTTCTGATTTCTGTCATGCTTGTATTCTTCTACATAGTTTACGATTTCATCAATCTGATCTTGAATATGCTTTTCCTGATATTCCTTACTCATAGGAATTTTTTCAAACTGCGTATGTCCGATAACAACCGCATCGTATTCCCCTGTAGCAATCTTGCCTATAAATCTCTTTCTGTTTTTCGGCTCAAAATCTTTCTTATCTGCCACCATAATGTTAGCCGACGGATATAGCTGCATAAACTCACGACCGATTTGTCCTGTTAAGTGATTTGGTACAACAAACAAGGACTTACTGCACATACCAAGCCTTTTACTCTCCATCGCAGACGCCACCATTTCAAAGGTCTTACCACTACCTACCACATGGGCAAGCAAGGTATTTCCTCCATAAAGGCTTCTTGCTATGGCATTTCTTTGATGAGGTCTTAAATCAATTTCTGTGGTCATTCCCTCAAAAGAAAGGTTGCTTCCGTCATATTCTCTGTTGCGGATAGAGTTAAAACGCTCGTTATATATCTTTACAAGACGGTTTCTTCTTTCCTGATCGTTAAATATCCAGTTCTTAAATTCTTCTTTTAGAAGCTCCTGCTTTTGTCCTGCAAGAAGCGTTTCCTTTTTATTTAATACAGAAGTTTTCGAGCCGTCCGGATTTACAATCTGATCAAATACCTTTGTTTCTTTTAAGTTCAATGCATCTTCAATCAGCTTATAGGCATTTACCCTTGAGGTGCCGTAGGTCATCTCTGCAAGGTCATTTCCTCTGTCCCTGCTCTTTCCTTCAACATTCCATTCACTTGTCAGATTTGAAAATTTAACCTTAATATCCCATTTGGCATATCCCGGAGTTTTCAGCGTTTCAAAGATGAATTTTTCAATATCCTTATTCGGTATCCAAGTAGCTCCGAGTCTTACATTGATTTCACTTGCTTCAAGTTCCTTTGGAAGAACTTTTGTAAGCTCTGCCTTTTGATATTCCAAACGGTTCATCTCATAGCTTATCAGCTCTTTTTCTTTGCCATCTTCCGCATAGCCAAGATGAGGTAACTCTCTTTCGGTTTGTCTTAACTTTGCAAGGTAACTGTCTACTATGGCAATTTTGTCCCTGATATTTCCGCTTAGATACTCATCCTTTGTTACATAGCCGTACTTATATGAATTACTGCCGTTTGCACAGGCAAAAGGTAGATCTCCATCTTCAAGGTTAAAAGATAATGGTCTATAAAAGTTTTGTTCTTCTCTGATGTTTAGATAGATTTCCCCTCTAAGTTCTTCTATCAAAGTCGGTCTGTCTTTATCTGTAAGGCTTCCCATATACTCAAAATCCACATATCCTTTTTCTGATACCGATAAAACAAGAGCTTCAAGGGAAGTGTCTACATGGTCGATAACCTTCGCCTTTGTGATTGTTCGCTTGGAGAAAATATCTCCCTTTGCTTTGAAGTTTTCTTCTTCATCAAGGATTTCAATGGAAGAAACAAGCGGGAAGTTGCTATCCTCTTTTAAGGCTCTGGTATTAGAAAGGTTATTGACATATCCATGCTTCTTAGAAAAGCTGTCATAAATTTCATTTAGTTTTTCCTGTGAAGCCTTAATTTTTTCTTCGCTAAAATCTTCTTTCTGCTTGTAAATCACATCTTTTAAGGCAGCATTCAGCTCAAGGTAATCCTTGATTTTTTCTTTATTCTTGTCTGATACTTCCTTTTTGATAAAGAGTGAATTTTCTCTGTAATAGACTTCATCATCAATTAAGGTATAAGAAAAGTTCTTTACATCATCGGTTGCAGGGATAGAAGTAATCTCATCATCAAGTAGCTCTATTTCTTCATACTTGGCATCTTTTGAAATTCTTTCTCCTGCAATCTCAAGTCTGTCCTTTAACGAAGCCATGTTTATCTCTGTACCTAAAAATGCTATCGGCTCACAAGTGAGTGTCTTTCCAAATCTTCCGCTTACTTCACGCATAGAGCCAAGTACCTGCTCAGGATGATCCACAAAATATTTGTTATATGAAAGTCCATTTTCATCTTCCGCAAGGTGTATCCAATCTTCATCTCGCTCAAGTACACTATCTCTTTTCTTTAGGAAGATAATATCCGAAGTTACTTCTGTGCCGGCTACGCCCTTAAAGGTATCGTTTGGAAGCCTTATTGCTCCTAAAAATTCGGCTCTTGCTGCAAGATAGCGTCTTACACTTTCGTCCTTTTTATCCATTGTTCCGGAAGATGTAATAAAGGCTATAACACCGCCGTTTCTTACCTTATCAATGGACTTGGCAAAGAAATAATCGTGAATAAGAAAGTTATTACGATTGTATTCCCTGTCATTTACCTTATACTCTCCAAATGGAACATTTCCGATTGCTACATCAAAGAAGTTATTGGAAAAGGAAGTTTCTTCAAGCCCTTTAATCTGTATATCACTTTCAGGATATAAGAGTTTTCCAATACGACCGCTTACCGAATCAAGCTCTACTCCATAAAACTTTGACTTATTCATTTCATCAGGTAGATTACCGATAAAGTTCCCAACACCCATTGACGGTTCAAGGATATTGCCCTGTTTAAATCCCATACCGGAAAGCGTCTTATATATTCCGTCAATGACTGCTTTCGGTGTGTAAAAACTCGTTAGGGTAGATTCTCTTGCAGCTTCGTATTCTGCTTGTGATAGGTTATCTTTTAAGAAAGCTCTTGCCTCTTTCCACTGTCCATCCTTACTTTCATCAAAGACTTCAGATAATCCTCCCCAGCCTACATATTTCGCTAAAACTTCCTGAGCTGTAATATCAAGCTCTCGTTCTCCGCTTTCCCCCCTGTTAAGCATAGAGATTGCTTCAAGGTTATTATTTAACCTCTCGCTTGGAGATAACTTTGAAGGAAGCGTTTCTTCTGTAATCTTGAAATTATGAGCCTCATTTTTCTTTATTTCTACTTCCTCAAAAGTCTTTTCAGCTTTCACATAGGTCAGATTTTCAAAGATTTTATCAAGCTCACTTTCCTTACGATAAGCAATTACGTCTGAGCCTGTAATCATACCTCCAAGATATTCGGTATTATCCTTAATCGTTACGGTCTTTAGGTTATTTCCCATATCATCAAATCTTGTGATGGTATAGTCTTTCCCCTTATACTTCACTTCATCGCCGATGATAAATTCAGGTCTTTCAAGACTTACTTGTCTTAATAAATCCTCATTATCAGTAAAGGCTACAATCGGTATTTGATGATTACCTTGCCTTGCAGGATCAAGCCACAAATCATTTCTTCCTGTGATTTGATTTTTAGAAATCTCCCTTACTTTGTACTCCTCATGATTAAAATAGATGGTATCGCCTTCTTGAACTGCAAACTCATCTGAAGGGCTGTCCTCTTTTTCGTTAAGCTCTACTTCTTCTTTTCCCTTTAGATAATCTAATAAGGTAGCCTGAAAAGGTTCTGCCTGTATGCTTTCTTCTACTTCTTCAGGTGCTTCAAGGTCTGTAATATTCTCCTCAAAGCTAAGTTCTCCGTTAAAAACATGATGAAGCTCCTGCTCATCCATTTGCTTTTTAAGTTCACTGTCTTTCAGTTCTCTAAAGGTCTTTGGAAAATCCTCTAAAACAAGTCTTTGGGCATTTAATTCCTTTAGCTCCTCAAGATTAAAATATCCCCATTCAGGTTCGATACCTAAAACAAGTCCAAAAGCATCTTTACTTTCCCTGTCATACTCCGTCATATACCAAGTCCAGTTACTTCTAAATGGAATGATGTATGCTGCATGAACCTGTTTGTCTGCTAAGGCTACATCTTCCTGTGCATAAAGCTCAGGCACTCTCTCAAGCATTTCATCAGTCATTAGATTATTTGGATCATCTTTAGAGTAATAACTTGGTTCTTTTTGTTCTTCTATCTCTGTCTTGCTTTCAATATTTTTTTCTTCAAGATAAAGATTTTTTGAAAGCAGCTCGTCTATATGCTTTGCTACATTTGACCATGTAAGAAAAACATCGTTACAATGATTCTTCTGTAATTTAAGTCCCTTTGCATCGTGCCATTCTCCGCTTCCTCTTTCGCCTGAAACAGCATGAGAGCCTCCGCCAATTCCATACTCGTCTTTTAAGAAATTTGCTTTTTCCTGAAGCGTATGGTTTTCTTTAAAATACTTTGTAATTCTTTCTTTCCCTCTATCTACTCCACTTCCTCTTGAAATCGTAGCAAGGACTTCATCTTCTGTAATAAATCCTTGTACCTTTGGAAGTTCGGTTAAGTTAGAGATATATTCCTTTCTCGGCAGTTCAAGCTCCTGCAATTTTTGATAAAGGCTATCTACCTTGTGATAATGAAATCTTAGTACATCTTTGTTTTCTTTATATCCTGTCAAAAAGCGACTGTACTCGGAAATAACATTTTTTAGATAGTCAGGATTTTTAAGAGCTTCCGATAACTGTCTTGTTTCTTTCGGAAAGCCGCCACCTCTTTCTATAAAGTCAAAATATCCCTGTGCTTTCCCTTCTTCACTTAAATCGTGGTATAGATACCATAAGGATTCTGAAACTCTATCTCTTTCATAGTCCTGTGCTTCTAAAAGCTCTACATTCGTGGCAAACTCTCCATTTCCCAAAAGTTCTTTGATTCTTCTTGCAGCATCACTCCAGCTTAAAATTTGCGTGCTATCTTCTCTTGCCGAAGTTCCATAAGCTAAATGAATGCCTTTATCCGAATACCAGGAAGATACTTCTGCTCCATTAAGAAATAAACCGTTTCCGCCTCTAAAGGTATCTTTAAGGTATTCTCCTAATTCTTCTACTGTTTTTCCTTTGGAAAATTCAGCAATAATAGGAAGTCTACCACCCTCATGATTTCCACCGTTTACAAGAATACTGTCAATATCATTTTGAGTAAGAGGTATTGTAAGTTTAATCTGTCCTAAGCTGTTTTCAGGCAAAGAAAAAGAAGCCTTGTCAGCTTCTCTTATCTCTTTATCCGTATTTTCTTTTATATTTCCACTACTTCCTTGATTGTCATTTCTTTGAGGGCTGAAATCATCGCTTGGTACTGCGGATGGCTCTCGTCCTCTATCTTCCAAGCTATCATCAGTTTCGGCTTCTCCGCTCTCATAAATTCTATCGCCTGTTTCTGAGTATCCATCAGGTGTCCTATCAGCTTCTTTTCCTTGTATAGATCCACTAACATCTCGAAGTGGCTCTGATCCTCGCTGTTTGAAAGATAATCCAGCCTCATCACTGCGTACACTGGATTCGGATATTCCCTCATAAAGTCCATCTCTTCCTCTAACTGATTCAGTGTATTCTCTTTGATTTTCTCTATTATCTCGTCCGTACTCTCCATTTCGGAAAATTCGCTCGTTTTCACTAATTCTTTCCTGATCATCTCGTCGAAGTACATCTTCTTCTACCTCCTCTAATTCTTCTTTTATTTTATTATATCCTGCTTCTTTACCTCTTAACACTTCTTTTTGAAGCTCTAACTCTTTGCTTTTTTGAATGGTAGCATCAATTATATTTCCGCTAATATCCGACACCGTTTCTCCAAGACTCATAAGAGAAATGCTGTCAAGCCTTGCAAAGTTTTCTTTTAACAGCTCCTTATCCACAGGATAGTCTAACTTAAATCTTGAAGCTACTGCATAGCTCACTGAGTCCCTTGCAAACTTGGTAAAGGATATTCTGTCCTCATCAGATATTCTAAGTTCATTCATAAGGCTATCTATTTTTTTATCTCCGTAGAGCCTGCTTAAAGAAAAGATGTTTTCTAAGGTGCTTTCACTTTCTTCATAGCCTTCAGCTTTTATCATTTCTTTTAATACATCTCTATGAGCTTCTTTATCAAATCTCCAAAGATTTACTTCATTGACATCTCTGTTTTGGGAAACGGTTTGACTTATATCAAAGATATAGTCCACCTTTTTATATGTGCCATAGTCCTCTAAAATGGGGATACCTTTCTGTCCTCTCATAACAGTTCGATTAAAGCGTTCCCTCCAGTAGTCAAACTTGGCACAAGCTGTCGCTTCAGGATTTTTATCATAAATACTTAACTGACTTCTAAAGTCATACCTCTGATTGTTTCCGACAACCTTTAAGAGCTTCAGATACTCTGCTTCACTCTGCAGAATATCTTGTTTTATTAGCTCCAAGATGTTATGAAAATCATTTATTCGCATGTTTACCTCCTTCTTTTTTACAAACAAAAAAGGTGGTTAGATGTTACTCTAATCACCTTTCAATTCTATGTGCTGCAACTTACTGCTATTCAGTCAGTTCCCAATGACCATTACTTCCACTACCTATATATCGTAGATTATCTATTTCTTTTATGGTTCTTTCTATAGTCTTTACACTGACTCCAGCTTCATCTGCAATTGTTTTTCTTGTAATCTTGTCATTTTCTCTTATTTTTTCTTTTATAAACTCTACAAGCGCTATCTTATCGTGAGCGACATCCTGAGCGACACTGTGAGCGACATCCTGAGCGACACCATTTCCTCCAACTTTTTGAGTCGCTATTTTCTTTAAAGGAATAATCGTTCTAAATATATTTCCCTCCTCAAACAGAGGAAAAGCACCTGAATATAGTCTTGTATATTTATAGGTGTTTCTCATGCCGGAACCAAGCTCATCCGCAAGTCCTATTTCTCTAAACACTTTTGAAATAGCCGGATTTTTAGGAAAAGGCTCAAACTTTTGTAAATCTAATGCTCCTATTCCATGAGCCAAGTTACTGTTTTCAATGGTAATCTTCTCATCATCAATAATCATTTTGGCTGGGAAACCACTTGAATAATCTCTGTGAGCTAAAGTATTAGAAACAATTTCTCTAAGTATCCTATCTCTTGCATTCACATTTACAATTCCATCTAAGACAAATAAATCATTCAAATGCTTTTGTCCAAACGCTATAAGCCTGTCATAGCTATCAATCAGATTTGTAATTACCACATCTCTATCATCATATCTGTCCTTATTTTCAACTCTAAATATTGCATCCGTTTTATGCTGTGGAAGAACAGACATAATAGAGTTGTCTTTTCCAAATAGCAAAATCGCTGCTAATGTAATGCCTTCAAACTTTGTTTCAGGATCTGTCAGAATGAGATTTGCACTTCGTAATAGCTCCTCATCGCTCATATTTTCCCAAACATGATTTTTATTTCTTGCAACTGCCATTCTCTTGGCTTTAGCGATAACAGAGGCATCAAGAAAATCAATATCAAGCTTTGGATATACCTTGTTTACAAAATAACTTCCTTGTTTTCTTGCATATAACTTATAGACAAGTTCTGCATGGTCTGTGATATTGATGTCTCCTTCATAAGACCTGTCCCATATTCTTCCATTATGCCTGCATACCTGATAACCTTCAGGCACTCGGATATAAATGACTTTTTTACTGTCAATTTCAAAGACTTCCGGTAATAAATAAAGTGGTGGGTACATCTTCTGCGAATTGTTGATAGATGTTGTAAATTCTTTAATAACCTTATCCACTTTATCTTCACTAACACCAACAATATCTCTTTTATCATTTACACCAAGTAAAATATGTCCTCCATTTCTATTGTTGAAAGAGCATACTGTATCAAAGACATCTTTGGTTAAAGCATTCCTTGATTCTTTAAATTCAACATCTATCTTTTCTCCGTTTTGAATTAACTTTTTTATTTCATCTATCGTCATCTTTGTTATTTCACCACCTTTATTTATCAATGTTTTCTTCAATAAAAATTTTGGAGTTTTGAATTTGCACTTTATCGTTATTAACTACAAAAGTAACATAATCTCCATTTTGTAAGTCCAAAAGTTCTCTTATCCTTTTCGGAATAGTAACCTGCCCTTTTGACATAACTTTTGCAGTATCCATAAATGTATCTTTCATACCCGTTTCCTTTCTCCCTACTTTTCCTACAAAAGATTATAGCATTTTTAGGACATTTTTTCCAGCTTGAAATTAGTGTCATCTTACTTGATATAAGTTGAAACCACTTCTTTTATCTCAGTTTCAATTGCCTCTAAAAAATTTTTCTTTGAAGATTTTCCCTGTGCAATATCCGATAACTCCATTTCCCACTTAGCGGTTGTACCTGCTGATTTAAAAGTATCTGAGACAATCGTTACAAGGCTGATTCCCTTATGTGTAGCAATAAGGTTCTTTTTATCTCTTTCTACAAATCCCTTGAAAATCAGATTTTCAATAATCCCTGCTCTTGTTGCAGGTGTTCCAAGTCCTTTTCGCTCAACCTCTACTCCTTTTTCAAGTGCATCATTTCCTGCAAGCTCCATCGCCTTTAGGAGAAGATCTTCCGTGAAATGCTTAGCTGGTTGAGTGTACTTTTCTTTTATTTCCTTGTTTTCAATGCTTAATACATCACTAATGCTCACATCAGGAAGTGCCATATCTTCATTTTTCTTAGACTTATATTCTTTAAGATATTTTGTAAAACCTTCATCTTTAATTGTCTTGCCTGAGCTTGTAAAAGCAAAGCTATCAAATTCAGCCACAATCTTCATTGCATTCTCAATTAAAGGATAGCCTACACTTGCATGTAGCTTATTTAAAATAAGTTCATATACCTTCAATTCACTTTCCGGAAGAGAAGTTAAGTCCTCATTCATACTGCTTGCTGTCGGTATAATCGCATGATGATCTGTAACCTTTTTAGAGTTAAATACCGTCTTGATACGCTCTGTATCAAAATCATTTTCCCCTAAAATGTTATTAACCGTACTTACAATCATATCTTCCGTTAAGCATCTGCTGTCTGTTCTTGGATAGGTAATCAGTTTTTTCTCATACAGACTTTGAGCATAATCAAGTGTTTGCTTGGCACTATATCCAAAATACTTATTGCACTCTCTTTGAAGTGTTGTAAGGTCAAAAGGCAAATCAGGCTTTGTTATCTTTTCCTTTTGAATAACATCGGTAATTCCTATCTTATCGCCAACTAAATTGATTAGCTGCTCAGCAGCAACCTCATCATCAATTCTATCTGTTGATAGTGTAAAACCATTCATAAAAAGTTCGACTGTAAAATATTTTTCTTTCTTAAAATTTGCTATCTCATCATCTCTATTTACAATCATGGCAAGGGTAGGTGTCTGCACTCTGCCCACACTGTAATTTTGCTTGTATAGACACGAATACAGTCTGCTTAAATTCATTCCCACAAGCCAATCTGCAATCGCCCTTGCTTGTGATGATTCAAATAGATTATCGTAAAAACTTCCGTCTTTCAGGTTATCAAAACCCTCTTTTATGGCACTATCTTCCATTGACGAAATCCAAAGGCGTTTCATCTTCTTTTTACAATTTGCCTGATTATAGACAAGCCTGAAGATTGCTTCTCCCTCACGCCCTGCATCGCAAGCATTTATCACGATGTCTATGTCCTTATCGTTCATAAGCTTTTTAAGAATCGTAAATTGTTTCTTTGTTGACTTTGCAATCTCATACTTATATTCTCTTGGGATAATCGGTAAATCCGCCATATTCCACTTTGCGTACTTTTCATCATAGCTTTCTGGATTTGCCATCTGAATTAAATGTCCGACACACCAGCTCACCTTGTATCCGTTTCCCTCATAGTATCCGTCTTTCTTTTTTGTTGCTCCAATTACTTTTGCAATAGAGATTGCAACACTTGGCTTTTCAGCAATTACAAGTTTCATATATATTTGTCCTCCTGTTTTTCAATATAAAAGGGCGAAAGATGTTACTCTCCCGCCCTGTCTTTTGCACCAAATATGAGATGGTTTTGGGTGCAAATTTATTCCAAATCATCATCTTCCTTATCTTCTGTTTCTGCTTCATCTACTTCATTTTCGCTTTCTTCCGCCTCTGAAAAGAAATCATCATCTTCCTCCTCAAAGCCTTCAAGCTCCTTATCTTCTTTTTTCTTAACAACCTTAAAATAGTATCCTGCACCTAATGCTCCCGCTACTACAAGAATGAGAATTAAGTAGGTTCCCATATTGCTGCTTTCTTCTTTTTTTACTGGCTTAGGTTCTTTTTTTTAGGTTCTTCCTTTGTGATTTCCTCTTTTGGAGCTTCTTTCTTTTCAACCATATTAAGAAGATCATCTTCGGATACTTCTGTTAGGAGCATGACATTTTCGCTATCCTCATCGTGATTGATGATTAGATGAAAAGTCTTACCATTCTTAGTAGTAAAGGTAACAAACTGTCTTGCATCCGCTGAATACTTGTCAGTTTCTTTATTTTCCTTGTCATCTCCATGATGAATCGGATAATCCTTGTTCGCATTATCCTTATTTTCCGTAACAGTTCCTCTTGCCTTTGATGGAGCTGACGCAACTCCTTTATTGGTATTTACATTCTTACTTGAACCATCCATAGAGGAATCCTGACTGCTATTATTGGCAGGTTGTTTCGGTGTCAGCTTATTGGGATAACGAACTTCCTTTTCTTTCTCATCGGTCTTACCAATATTTGTGTCCTTTGTAATCTTTCCTTTACTATCCTGTGGAGATGAGCCTTTCCCCATATCACTTACCGATGTTTGAGGGAAGTTTCCTGTTTCTGTCTTAATTCCGGAAATGGGACTGATCGGTGTAATAGGGTTTGATGTTACAGGAGCTTTATTTGTTTCAGCAGCCTTTTTCTCAAGCTCCTTAATCTTTTCATTTAGTTTATCCATCTCCTTTTTCATATCCGCCGATAAGTCCTTATCCTCTTTGCCCTTCTCAAGTTTTTCCTTCAACTTATCTATTTTTTCCTCAAGGTCTTTGATTTTATCCTTTTGCGTATCGCTTAATTTATCCTTGTCCTTAATCTCCTGATTTAACTTATCAAGTTTTTCCTGAAGTTCCTTAGATTCCTTTTCCATTTTGGAAATATCATCTTTGCTAAGTTCTGTTTTAGTTCCCTTATCTTCAGTTTTTGGCTTTTCTGTCTGCGTCTGAACATTACTTTCTAACTTCTTTACAATTCGGATAATACTATCACTTCCATCACCTTTTACTGTGTAGCTTACAAAATCGTCATTAAAGCTCATATTATCCGGAAGCATTTCAAGATCAGACGCATCAATCACCTGATTTTTGTCAAAGGAAGCTGAATACTCCTTATATACCTTTCCATCCTGATATTGATATTTGACCTTTACTTCACTTTTTGTCTGACTTTCCTGCTCCTTAGTATCCTTATTGTCTGTTTGAGCTGACGCATTCGCTACCCTCTTATATAAATCCTCTAAAGGTAATTCAAGGTAGGGTACACCGGTATGAAATCTATTCCATGTTTCAATAATCAGCTTGTCCTTAACAATCTTAATTTCTTTTACATTGTTGATATTGGGATTTGCTTCTTTTACTCTGCAAATAATAGAATTCTTTGTTTCCTCTTTAAGCTCTCCCTCATAGTCAACAGTTACTTTCTCAATATTTCTATTTAACTGTAAAACAGGGCAGGTATAGACAATGACATTTGCTTTCTTTCCTTTTACGGTTCGTTCTTCTGCATTTTCTGTAATATCTCCAATATAGTAATTATCCTTATCTCTTGGAGAAACGATACTTGTAAAAGCACCTGTCCCTACATTATGAATTCGATAATATGGATAAGTTTTCTTTGTCATATATCTTAGATCATCTAACTGATTTACCTTGTCCATATTCTCATTGATAAAGGTTTCATTATACTTATCGACAACTACACCGCCCTTTTCTTCAAAGGATTTTGATAAGGAAAATTTAAAGTTCAATGGCCGACCTTCCTTATTTCCTTTTCCGAGATGATAAAATCCTCTAAAGGTGTCATCTGAAGTATGATCCTCAAATTTCAGTTCATAATATGTTTCATATTTTTCAGGCGGTTCATTTGATGCAAATACTGTCTTTGCACCAACTTTTAACACCCCTAAAACTCCACCCATTAGCAGGGTAAAAGCTACAACAATGGCTGTAATTCTTTTATTTTTCAAACTGGTTTTCATTTGTTTTCTCCTTTTTCACTTCTGCTTTTTCTCTGTTTACTTTTGCCATTAAATCACTGATTGTAATGTTGTTCTTTCTGCAAATGGCAATAATTTCTTCGTTTTCGAGTTCTTCCTCACGAATGAACAAAGGCTCCAATTCTTCATCAATCAGAGCCTTTTTATCTTTTAATTTCTTTATTCTGTTTTTTACTGCTGTAAGTTCTTTTTTCAAATTGTGTCCTCCTTATCTGTTTACATTTGGCGGAAAGCCGAAACCTACGGGATGATGCTGACAAAAAGATGCTATCCAATCATCCAAAGTTGTTACTCTGATTCGACCGATATTATCTATTACCTTGCCATCGCCTATATAAATCCCTACATGACCATAGGTAAGTCCTGCACTGCTTCCGCTACTACTGCTTTCAACTGCAACAAGCATTCCTACCTTGAGTTTTGATTTATCTGATGTAAAGGTGTAGTTTCGGTACATATCACAGGCATTTCCTCCGATATATCCAAGTCCTGCATTTTGATAGACCTGCGATACCCACATAGCACACCAGCCTGCACCCGGAGATGGCGTAATGTATGCAGCATTGACAATCTTCTTTTGAACTTCCGTAGAAGCCTCATACTCTTTTCCGCCTCCGATACCACCATTTGAAGCAATAAGGTCGCTATTTCCAAAGGCTTCTCCCATATTGCCTTGAGCAAGGAATAAGGCTTCATAATGTTTCAGATTGTCAGGATAGTTTGCAAAGACTTCTCTGATGATGCTGTCCATTTCCCTTTTATGAAGGGTTACAATCAGTTTCTTGTACTCATAAGGTTCTTCATGGCTTTCGGTATATTCATTTCCATTTTCATCGGTATAGGTTTCTGTAACTGTCCTGTATCTGATTTCTACTTCTTCCTTATACTCAAGGTCATACATGGACTTAAAAAGCTCATTTAATACAGAGCTTACTTCTGATACATTCTTTACTTCTCCGCACCTTGATGTAATGTAGGATAAAAGCTCATGGACATTATGACCGATGTACTCTGTGTTATTTAGGATGTACTCGTCATATCCGGGATAATTTTCTTTGACATGATCAACCTCGTTTTGAAGCTCACTTTCCATAGCGGAAAAATTCTGATTGATTTCATTTAGGACATTTGGCTTTGACAAATAGCTTGTTGTAAGAACAGAACTTGTGGAGTTCATAAAGCCTGTCATTCCCGTTCCTGCAAAGTTGATAAAGAAAGTTCCCAAAATAATAAGACCTATGAAAATAATCATAAGTCCCTTCGCTTTTCTTAATATAACTTCCTTTGAACTTTTAAGACTTCCTATAAGCCCTTCCTTAATGCGATCTCTAAGCCTTGACTTATTCTGCCTTTTAATGGAATCTTTCATCTGCTTTCGCTTCTGAAATCGCTTAAAGTTATTTGCTTTTTGATACTCCTGTGTCTTTTTTAGCTCCTCTTTGGCATCTCGAAATTCAAGTTTGGATTTTCGCTTTCTGATTTTATAGTCCTTATTCGTAAGGTCATATCCTTTTTTTGCTCTTTTCTTATCTGAATAGTTCTTAATGCCATGAATGAGTTTTGAGCTTGTGTCGGCTGTTTTTTCTCCTGCCTCTACCCCTTGATTTTCATCACTTCCATGAGATAAATAATCTCTTACGGTTTCACTTCCTTTAGCAAGTCCTGATAAAGCGGACACTTTAGAAGCCTTATTCTTAAAGGCTCTTTCCTGTTCTTTAGAAAGCCTGTTTTTCTTTTCTCTATCAAGAATGGCTTCTTTTCCGCTTTTTTTACTATCCGCCTTTTCCTCTTTGGCTTCTTTATCCTTTTTTCTGGTATAGAGCTTATCAGAATAGTTTTTTCTCTTATAATTTTTCTTTTGAGCTTTTTGGCTTTTTGAAAAGCCTTTTGTATCTTCTACTTTATGTTGCAGATTATCCTCTACATCATAGGTTGACTCAAAATAGTCGCTATCCCTAAAGTCATTGTCATATCTGTCTATGATTCCGTCATTATCAAGGTCTTTTCCTAAAGGATCATAGATTTTTCCATCCTTAACCTCCGTACCATAATCAGCTTTTTCAATTTCTTTATAAATTACACCTCCTGTTTCAGTTACAGAAGCTACGCTATCCTTATCGGAAGCTCTATACCTTGCATTTCTTTTAGAAATTTTTCCGTTTCGTTCATTTTCTGTGCTTCTCTTACTAACCTTTTCATGCACCTTATCTTGAAATCGGTCTTTATCATGGACAATTTTCCCTCTGTAATCATCATTATGCTTTAGTTTATTTTCTTCAGGCTCTATGCTGCTATTACTTTTAAGTGTTTCCTTTTCTATCCTTGCTCTTTGCCTTTCCTTAAAGTCCCTTTTCAGTTTCTGTCCCATAAGCCTACCTCGCTTCTTCAGGCTTAGTTGTCATCTTCTGATAAAGGATTGTGTCTTTCGGGAACTTATCAAGGAAAGGAACAATAGTATTTCCAAAAAACAAAAGTCCTTCTCCTGCATTGGAATTGGTTACATATTTTAGCTGTGGCTGTGAGATTTTAAGTTTCCTTGCTAAAATTTCTCTATCGCCTGAAGCCTGATTAAGCATTAGCACAAAGTCCGTATTATATAGTGATAGGTAAGCCCCTGATATCATCTCAGGCTTTTCCCCCACTTCACACCGTGCATGCGACTTTCACCGCACACGGCGTTCCATCGGTTAGTAGATTTCGTTGTCTAAACAATCAAACCTGTCATAGAAATACTGTGTTGTGTTGATTAGTGAGAGATTAGATTAACGGCAGAGACGCCAACTCACGGAGCGTATTTACCTTTTTGAGCTGGCTCTTGTCAAGCTGTAGGAGTTCCAAATATTTTGCGATTGTATCTGCATTGATGGCATGAATCAACTTGTGTACAGAATCCTTCACTAAAATAAGATTCCCATAGGAATCATCGCCTCCAAGATACCGGGGCAGTTTGTGATGACAGTGAATCTCATGTGTACTTGAGAATTCTTCACCGGTAACAGCACATTTTCCCCATTGAGCAGAGAATAGTGATATTCTGTTATCTGCATATTCCGCGCTATAGCCATAGGGTGGCTTCCGCATAAGCGAGAGCAGAATGGCCATATTGATTCGTAGGTTATTGTGAATGCCTTCCCGCCCCTCTGGAGTGTAGTAATTCCATGTTTTTTTACGGAATAAAGGATTCTTGTGTTGCGTGTAGCCAATAGGATATACTGGCTCATTTGTGCCTGCAACATATCGCATCATTTTGGATTTTCCAAATCGGCTTCTTTCAAACTCAGTCAATTCCCGTCCGGTTTTAACCAATCGATTCCCGTTACGGGTACTAAGCCTATTTGTGAGCAGTGTCATAACTGCACGATTTAGTATTGCGCAATCATGGTTGATATGGGTGGCAATGCAGTAATAATTCTGCATTCCTGTGACCATACTGTTATAGAGCCTGATTTCACCCTGTTCTCCATAGATTTTTCGGGGATGGACAATCCGTTTTGCCTGTGTTTTCAGCTTCTGGCGCTTGTGGTCAAAATTCTTATCAGCGATGTATGAAATTACCACCAGCTTGTTGCCTTTCCTGTGAACTTTCATCTTGAACCCAAGGAAGTCTGAGTAATGATTTCTGACATTGATAATCCTTGTTTTCTTTTCTGAGATTTCCAGTTTCAGCCTTTCTCTTAACCACTGTATAACTGCGTGCATTGTCCGTTCAGCAGTATCTTTCGTTCTACAGTAAATCCGAAAGTCGTCCGCATATCGAACAATGAACATCTCTTTGAGGTTGGACTTTTTCGCCTGTCTGTACCCGTTTTCAGGTCTGACATTTCTTTTGCATATCGGACTCCATTGCCATTGGCTTTCAACCCAGTGGTCGAGTTCGTTAAGAACGATGTTTGCAAGGAGTGGAGAAATGATTCCACCCTGTGGTGTTCCCTTATCAGGCGTAATAAATGTTCCGTCCTCAAGTTTTATCTGTGCTGTCAGTATTCTCCGAAGCACAAATATAAGCGCCTTATCGTGAATCCCCATTGCCCAAATCTGCCGAATCAGCTTTGCATGGTTCACATTGTCAAAAAATCCTTTAATATCGAATTCAATGACATAGTGCAGGTTTGCTTGCTGTAACAGTTTATAACTTCTGGCAATAGCGTTTTCTACGGAATGGTTCGGTCTAAAGCCATAGCTGTTCTCACTGAACTTAGCTTCACATACCGGCTCCATTACCTGCTTAATACATTGTTGGATTAACCTGTCCCAGATGCATGGAATGCCTAAGGGTCTTGTCTTGCTCGGGTCGTATGGCTTCGGTATCTCCTTTCGCCTGACTGGCTTAGGACGATAACCATGCTCACTTCCGTTTACAATAAATCTCACTTTTTCAACTACTTCATCAGGGGAGCACTTTCCAATGTCCCTGATTGTGAGTTTATCTGTTCCACACGTTTTACTTCCTGTGTTTTTCTTGATATTTCTGTATGCCAGCAGAATGTTTTCCCTTTGAAGGACGATAGACATGAGGTCTGTAAACACCTCACCATTCTTACTGGCAGCATATAGATTATCGAAGGTATCTTGCATTCCGTAATACTCGTTATGTCGCAGATTTTCCTCACATAGCAGTTGTTTCTTTTTTCTGGTCATAAGGCATCACTCTCCTTTCGCGGGAAAGTGTCCCTTTTTGTCTTACTCGTAATCCTTATACGATTGAATGACAACAATAGTTTCTAACCGACTAAAGCCCATTCCTCAAGCCCGCCTTTTTCGTTGGGCTGTCATAGGTTCGAGCTTCGCTTTTCAGCACAGATTAAGCGGCTTATATGATTCGTCCGCAGATTGCTTATGAGCAACTCTGTACCTTTCCACGTTCCGATAACCCTATCTGTACATATATCCTTAGGTGTCCGCTATAGTCCTGTCAGCTTGATTGTGCCTGCAACACAATACGGAATTTCATATTTTCGATTTTTACTTTACCGCACTGACCCACATTTAAGTGTCCGTACATTTCTATACGGTAAACATCTAGACCCGTACATTCGCGGTTTTCGTCAGTCCGTCGTAGACATTCTCACCATAGATATTTTATAGACTCCCGGCGTGTCATCTGCATACAGTACCTCTACTGCACTTTCGTCAGCCGTGTTGCCACGCTGTTACGACAAACTTCCGCCGACTTTATCGAGCTCCAGACTCCAGCCATTACAGCCGAAGCCGGTCGAAGTATCAGAGTAGGCATTTCAGGGCGTTACTCCTTCATTCTACCTATCGGGTTATCAGTTGTTGCTCATCCCTGCCGAGATAAGCCCGACGCTTTTAGCATCACATGGCCATAAGTCTATGAAGTATTACCCTCATAGCGTGATGTTTGTGCGTCAACGTGTCGCACCAAAGATATTTTCAATTTCCTTGCTCATAAGTAAGTCTTTGACATTTTGTGTAATGCCTGTCGGGATTCCTCCCCACTTACGAAATCTTTTCCAAATTTCTACGGAATAGGAAGCTGTCTGCTCATCTTTTAAAAGCAAGTGAAACTCGTCGATATAGTACCTTGTAGCCTTATTTCCTCTGTTTTGCGATACTTTGTTCCATACCTGATCCTGAATAACAAGCATTCCGATTTTTTTAAGCTGACTTCCAAGTTCCTTAATATCAAAACAAAGAAGCTGCTTATTTAAGTCCACATTGGACTGATGGTTAAATACATTAAGAGAGCCTGTTACATAAATCTCCATTTCCGTTGCCAGCTTTTTGCCGACTTTTTCTTCCTGATTTTTGAGCATATCATACAGGTTTTGAAGAATCGGCATATTACAAGGCTTTGGATTTTCAAAATACTTTTCATAAATCTTAGGAAGGCATCTATCTATAACTGACTTTTCTTCTGCTGTAAGACCGCTACCGCCTACAACAAGCTCCAGCATGGACATAATAAAGTTTGCTTTATCTTTCAGTGGTGCGTCCCCATCGCCATAGTTCATATTTATATCTAAAGGATTAAGGTAGTCTTTTGACTTACTGCTGACCTTTATTACTTCTCCTTTAAACTGACGAACAAGGTTTCCGTACTCGCCTTCTGGATCGCAGATAATTACATCATCATCGGTTGTAAGAATGGCATTTGCCATTTCTCTTTTTGCACTAAAGGATTTACCACTTCCCGGAGTTCCGAGAATTAAACCGTTCGGGTTTTTCAATTTCTTTCTATCTGCCATAATCAGGTTATGGCTTAGGGCATTTAGTCCATAATACAAACTGTTCGCCGAATTTATGAAAAGCTCCTCTGTGGTAAAAGGCATAAATACTGCCGTAGATGATGAGGTTAGTCCTCTGTCAATTTCAATCTTATTTACCCCAAGTGGAAGTACACTGATTAAGCCCTGCTCTTGTGAATGGTCAAGCCTTTTTAACTTGCAATTATGCTTATTGGCAATGGAGCTGATTTGAGAAATGGTGTTGTCTAGCTTTTGAATCGTCTTTGCAAAGTTCATAAAAATAATGGTTACAACAAACATTCTTTCATCTCTTGTCTGGAGGTCTTTTAAAAGGCTTTTTACATCTTCTCCATAGGTGATTAAATCACTTGGAAGAATGTCCATATCATACCCTGACCTTACCGCCTTTTTATTTTCCTCAATCTTCATCTTGTCAATATCGGTATTTTTTCTTTTTACCATCTTGATGGCTTCCGACTGTTCGATTGCCTTGATATGAAAAGAGATATTGATGTTATCATCTATATCCAAAAACTCAGCAAGCATACGGTCGGAAAGCTCACTTGCAAGGATTTGAAAATGACTTGCTGCTCCGATAAATTTTCCAAACTTAAAATATCTTGACGGTGTAAAGTTAAATTCATCAGGCACAATATATGTCTTTGTGCTTTCTTTCTTCTTTAAGTCCTTATATGAAAATTCAAAGGTCTTATTCGGATTTAAAACATCATGAAGTATCTTCAGCCTTTCCTCTCCGTTAAGGCTTTCTGCTCTTACTCCCATACTTTTAAGACTCGATAATATATCTATCTCCAGTCTTTCCAGTTTTGATGTTGCCTGCTCTAAATTATCTGCTTCCACCGTAAAGGTTACATACTTTGATTTTTTCAGTCCGTTATTTCCCTTTACAATCTGGCTTTTCAGCATTTCTCTAAACTCAAGGCGAATATCGTCAAACCCGTCCTTTTTATCCGGTATTTGAATTGCCGATTTCATTTCTTCATTTCTGCCAAGCTGATTGATATATGAAAACTCTATGCTGACACTTGGATCAAAGGAATTAAGAAAATTTGCAAACTGATTAAAAATCAAATCTCTATCTTCTTCTAAGGCAAGCTGATAGTTTATATCCTCAAAAGCGATACTCTTATTAAAATGCTTTTCATCAATCTGACATATCCCGCTTTTTAAGAGTCTAAGATAGGGAATGGTATCTTCAACAGTGTATCTTTTCGGTTCTTTCCTAAAGATAAGGTCAAGTAATCCGCCCCTGTCTTTTTTAGACTTTCCCTTATTTTGCTTTAAGTGCTGTTTTTGACTTCTTAACTTCTTTTGGTTTTGTTCTAACTTTAGCTGCTGAATCTTTCTTTTGTCTTTCAAGATAAACCTCCTTTCTCACTCTTTTTTGTGGCTGATAAAATTTATGAAGGTAAATATATTTAAAATATTTCTCAAAGCTAAGTCCGTCCTTTTCAAAAAGAGTGATAAAAAATATAGGGAGAGTAGACACAATGAGAAAGATGACTGCTATATCATTTGGAACAACCTTTCGCATAAATAGATAGATTGGTATTCCAATCAGTCCTGCAATCGTAAAACCTATCAGTTGTCTTTTTGTCAGGTTGAATGCAACCTTTGTTTTTACCTTCTTTAAGTCTTTTGGGATAGGTACATACGCCATAACTTACCTCCCATCTTCTTTATCCTTTGAAAGCTCCTCTATATGCTCATATACGGAGCCAATTTCTTCCTGAATACTTGCAATCTGTTCATCTGTACTTCTGTTATATCTTTCCTGCATTAGACAAAAATCATTGTGGCAGCGACCGATGTCTTTTGTTCTTTCTTCCAAGTCATTCACCTTGCTGTGAAGCCTGATTCTATCCATCACCGCCATAATACCTGTTCCAATTACTACTGCAATAAATACTGTTTTTCTTTTGTTCATCATATCTATCCTTTCTTTTAGTGTGCGTTTAATACGCTTTTGGCCAGTGTTCCGCTCTTTAGCATCATTAACCCCAGCAAAACCGCATATCCAAGTATCGTAAAGGTACTTGTGTGTATATCTGTTATCTGTATTGTCTTAACTAATACTGCGTATATTCCAAGACAAACCATTAAAAAGAGTCCTTGTAGTCCTATGGCAAATAAGCCTTTGATATAGTTCGTTCCAATCTGTCCCCACTCTTTGTTTCCCATAGTTGCAAATGGAATGGCTGAAACGGATGAGTAAACATATATCTCAAACATTCTTCCGTAAACCACCAACATAATCACAATAGAAATGACCTGTATTGCCACCTTTATGAGCGAGGTTTCAAAGAGTATCATGACAAGCTCTCCAAGACCTTTATCTTTTAAGCCTTCTACCATCGTTACAATCTGATCTCCGGAGATAACGGCAGAGGTATTGATAACCCCTGCCGCTTTATTTACCATGTGCTGTGCCACATCAAAGACTGCCATAGAAAACTGAAAAGCATGAGACACTAACCATACGGCAATCCACATCTTTATGATGTATTTGAAAAATTCAAAGGTATCCGTATCGTGCATATTGTTCTTTTGCATAACCATATTGATAAGCTCGATACAAAGGACTGCCGTAATGATTAGCCCTGCAATGGGAATGATAACGGAATCATTAATGCTTTTAATAAAGCTGAAAACCTGTCCGTTCCACCCCATCGGTGTCTTTCCCACATCCGTTGCAATCGCACCAACTTTATCGTTGATGTCAAGAAACATGGACTCAAGATTTGCTTGGATACCGCCCAGTAGAAGATCTTTGAAAAACTCCTCTATCTTGTCGAATATTCCAAACATTTAATTTCTCCTTTTCTTCTTACTTGAGTACATTTGCAAGAAGCGGAATCAGCTTTAATCCGATTAAGACGATACCGCCTCCCGCCATAAGCTGTTTTATCCCCAATTAGGTGTAAAACTCTGCTCG
>OLOW01000405.1_pt1 | contig 28865 bp, 27 predicted proteins | sample 1672801 | NCBI WGS metagenome assembly OLOW01 (sample SAMEA3136725, study PRJEB25190) | human gut metagenome | biome: human gut; feature: human-associated habitat; material: faeces | place: Austria | collected 2013 | reverse complement strand
GTTCCGAGGTTTCCGCCCTTCTTGGACGTATGCCTTCAGCCGTAGGTTATCAGCCAACACTGGCTACTGAGATGGGTGAACTTCAGGAACGTATCGCTTCTACTAAGGATGGTTCTGTAACATCTGTACAGGCTGTCTATGTACCTGCCGATGACCTGACTGACCCGGCTCCTGCAACTACATTCGCTCACCTGGATGCAACAACCGTTCTTTCCAGAAAGATCGTAGAGCAGGGTATTTATCCGGCCGTTGACCCGTTGGAATCTACTTCCCGTATCCTGGAGCCGGATGTTGTAGGTGAAGAACATTATGAAGTAGCACGTAAAGTACAGGAAATCCTTCAGAAATATAAAGAACTTCAGGACATCATTGCTATTCTTGGTATGGAAGAGCTTTCTGAAGAGGATAAGAGCACTGTATTCCGTGCAAGAAAGATCCAGAAGTTCCTTTCTCAGCCGTTCCATGTAGCTGAGAACTTCACAGGTATCAAGGGTAAATATGTTCCTCTGAAAGAAACCATCCGTGGATTCAAGGCAATCGTTGATGGTGAGATGGATCAGTATCCGGAAAATGCTTTCTTCAATGTTGGTACAATTGAGGATGTCATCGAGAAAGCAAAGACTGAGATGGGTCAGGAATAAGGAGCGGATTTTATGGCAGATACATTTGGTCTTGAGATTTATGCCAGTAATAAGCTGGCGTTTGCAGGACGTGCCAAAACCCTGACAATCCCGGCTGTTGACGGTGAGCAGGCCTTTCTGGCACAGCATGAGAATATTGTTGCTGCTATCATTCCGGGAGAAATGCGTTTCGAGGAAGCTGATGGCACAAAGCATATTCTGGCTGTGAGCAGTGGGTTTGTGGAGATGATCAATAACCGTGTGAAGCTGTTCTGTCTGACGGCAGAGAGTCCTGAGGAGATTGATATCCGCAGGGCGCAGGAAGCGAAGGAGAGAGCAGAAGAGCAGATGAGACAGAAGCAGAGTATTCAGGAGTATCATATGAATCAGCTGGCTCTGTCCAGAGCTATGGCACGACTTAGGGTTACGAGTCATAAAGAAATTTAAAGAAACAAAATATATCAATAAAAAGCATCTTTGGATGGTCTGATGAAGGCTTTCCGTAGATGCTTTTATTGCTTTGTACCATGTTCTGACTTATTTCTTGGCTGGTGAAAATTATTTTTGCAGAGTCCATTTTCTGTTTGAATTATTTCCAATTGGAGATACATCAGGTATTTCTTTTAAAATAGCCCGGGTTCGCGGAAGACTTAATCCAATATATTCAGCAATATCACTGGTTTTTGAGATATTGTTTTTAGATAAATACTCTCTGATTTTTTCTATATTTTCCAAAGTTTTTTGGTTTTGTTTTTTATGACAGGATTTATTCGCTTGTTTTTTATCGCTTGTTTTTATCGCTTGTTTTTTATCGCTTGTTTTTATCGCTTGTTTTTTATCGAAGCTAAGAATCAGAAGAGTTCTATCTGGATCAAATTGTTCTTCTATAACTGGTTCAACCCAGCCTTGATCCTCCCATGTGTTAAAAATGTTGGGTACTCCGCTGCCGGCACGCTCGCCGATATTGATCAGATTAAACATTTTCATGAGTACTTTGTTGCGAGGATCAGAAATTCCCCCTTTTTTCATTTGTTGTTTTCCTGTTCTGGAATATCCTGGATTTTCAAATACTATTCTGTCAGCTTCTTTTCGGACTACAATGCCTCGAACACCATAAAAGTCTGCATTTATCAAACAGTTTGCGAGGGCTTCCCTCAATGCTTCATGTACGGGAGTATCATCAATACGGTTTCCATCGATTGTTTTAAAAGGTACCTTGATATCTTTAACAAGTTTATTATATACTCGGAAGTAAAAATCACATATATTACCGGACCATTCACCGGAACTTGACTGTAAGCGATCGGTCCAGCGTATAGTTGGATCCAGAATTTCACGATAATCTAAAAAATATTCAGGGAAATGTCGTACAATGTTATATTCATCTCCAAACATTAGCATTCCTGCAGCTGTTGGATGAAGGCATTTATCAATATTGGAAATGGCAGCAGCTCCTATGCTGCGTAAATATTCAGAATCATTTAAACGGCCAAATGGATGTGCAGGTTTAAGGGCTCGATGTCTGTTGCGATATCCCTGAATGGTTTCATAATTTAGGTCGCTTATTGGAACATCATCCAGTACATCCATATCCATAGTGTTGTCTGTCTGGTCGCGGAGCATGGCTTTCACCTGAAGTTTGGTACAATGATAGTCTCCTTCGTGATTTCTTCGAAATGTTCCGCCAAATATATCATCATTAATATACACAGGTTTTTGTTCTCTGTTTGCCATAGGAACATAAATCACGATGATAGTATCTTCATCCTTCTCATATATCTCTACATCCTGATCAGATAGAAGATTTACGTTGACCTTTTTTCGATTATTGATTGTATCCCAGAAATGTTTTAACAGCTTGTCCCTGTCTGTACTTTTTAAACCTGTAGTTCTCCAGGTTCCATCTTTGTTTTCGGCAACTCCCAGAATAATTACGCCGCCATAACAATTTGCAAAAGCAGAGTAAGTCTCCCATAAAGAAGAAGGAAGGCCGCCATTTGCTTTTTTTACTTCGCGCCGGTTATCTTCTTTATATAAGTTGAACTTTGTAATATCAAAAAAATGTACCATTGTTATTACCTCTTTTTGAAACCAATAATTTGTCTTTATTATACCGTACAGAACTGAAAAATGGCAATGGCTATAATTAAAGAATATTTGTCGAAATTGCCACAGGTATAGAGTGCTTCACATTAATTCTGGAAACAGATATTCTGTTTTGCGAGTACAGGATATCGGATTAGGACTGTTGTATCCAGATTTTCACGATGCATATCGACAGCATTGATCTGATGATTTTCATAGGTGGTATAATAATAAATTCCCTTTGTTGTGTTGCAGCAGGAAGTGTAGAGAGTGATCTCATATTTGCCTTTTGCTACTTCGCAGCAGCCACGCTGTTGATCTACGGAGCCGAGGATGTGGAAGAACTGGCTGACGCTTTCGAGTTCGGAGTCGCCGGATCTGGAGTTCATTTTTGTGAAGGCAACTTTGGCAAAGCGGGAGGCGGAGGAAAGGTCTCCCGGGAGGCCGAGGGCGCCCATACCGCGGCTGTAGGATTGGAGTTCTAATCCTGGAGCGAAGGTGTTTTCTGGTTGGCGAGGGGAGAGAGACTGGTAGTTGTTAAGCTGGAACATCTGCTGTGGGAAGGGTGGGTTATTGGTTAGTACCCCTACAGGATTTTCGTAGATATGGAGGCCGTCCTGCATGGATTCGATAACGAGGCAGCCGGAAGCATCTGCGAGGATCCAGTGGAGCTGAGCACATGGGAAGTTCTCACTGAACTGTGTGTTGGTGAGATTCATAGTTGAGAGTCTCTGGCGGGCTTCTTTTAAGGTGGCACACTGGCTGAGAATCCATGGGATGAATTCGAACTGGGCTACGTTTTCTTTGTCCGATACTGGTTCTGCATAGACTGCATTTCCTACGAAATTCAGACCTGCCATGCCGAGACCTTTTTCATTAATGGCATCATAGTAGAGTGGATAGTCTCCGGCCACATGAGCCATTCCGATGATGGCATAGTGAGAGTCAGGGGCTTTATCAGAATGACGGAAATGGAATGGGTAGTTTCGTGGTGTGATGGTGATTTCATCACCGTAGGAAAATTCATAATCAAGGGTTCTGCCGAAATAGAAATCTTTTGTTTTATAAGTTGCTGCTGTGCACATATTTTCTTACCTCCTGGTGCCAAAATAGATATACTTGTAGAACGTGTATATTTTGAAGAATATTACCACAATCTTTTGTTTTTATGCAATATACAGATTTTGTTTTTTGCACAGATAAAATTTGGGTTATATTGTTGGTAAGAAAAAGAATCATGATGTATACTGGTATCAGATAATTATTCAGCAGTCCGTTATCCCGCGAGGTACTGAAAGAGTTTCAATTTTGGAAAATAAGCAAATCATAAGATTAAAAGCAAGGAGGATCAGGAATGAAGTTCACAGAAGGTTACTGGGAGAAAAATGAACGCGCAAACGCATCCTATGCGATGCAGGCTTTTACTGCGGAAGCAATTCCGGGAGGAATGAGAATTGTTTCTCCATTCCGCCAGATCACAGACAGAGGCGGTGCTCTGGATGTCGGAACTATCACTACAGAATTTATTTCTGTACGTAAAGATATCATAAGTGTAAGAAGTTATCATTATGAAGGTTATGTAAAAGGTGAGCCAAGGTATGAGCTGAATGAGGATCCACAGGAAACAGAGGTTGAGATTACAGAAGATGAAGCTGTGATGAAAGCCGGAAGAATGACAGTAAGAGTGGACTTGAAAGACTTTAAGATTACATATGAAGCAGACGGAAAAGTTCTCACAAACATCGGATTCCGCAATCTTGGCTATATGCAATATGACAGAGCTACGCTGACAAAATTCCCGGAACCGAACTATATGGCAGCACAGTATCAGCCATATATGGTGACAGAGCTTTCTCTTGCACCTGGAGAATGTGTATATGGTCTAGGTGAGAGATTTACAGCGTTTGTAAAGAACGGTCAGGTTGTTGATATCTGGAATGAAGATGGCGGTACAGCTTCTCAGATTTCTTATAAAAATATTCCGTTCTATGTAACAAGCAAACATTATGGTGTATTCGTAGACCACAGTGATCATGTTTCCTTCGAAGTTGCAAGTGAGAAGGTTGAGAACGTAGGATTCTCTGTGAAAGGTGAAGAGATCAGATATCATATTATTTACGGAGATGACATTAAGGGTGTGATCGAGAACTACACAGATCTTACAGGAAAACCGGCATTGCCGCCTGCATGGTCCTTTGGATTATGGCTTTCCACATCCTTTACAACAAACTATGATGAAGAGACGACCAATTCCTTTATCCAGGGAATGGCAGACAGAGATATTCCATTGAGTGTATTCCATTTTGACTGCTTCTGGATGAAAGAGTTCCACTGGTGTGATTTTGAATGGGATTCCAGAATCTTCCCGGATGTACCGGGAATGCTGAAACGTTATAAGGATAAAGGACTTAAAATCTGTGTATGGATCAATCCATATATTGCACAGGGAACTAACTTCTTTAAAGAGGGTCTGAAGAACGGATACCTGGTACAGCGTGCAGACGGAAGAGGAATCAAGCAAATCGACAACTGGCAGCCTGGCATGGGCCTGGTTGACTTTACAAATCCGGATGCAGTGAAGTGGTATCAGAATAAGCTGAAAACTTTGCTTGATATGGGTGTTGACTGTTTCAAGACAGACTTTGGCGAGAGAATTCCGATCGATGTGAAATATTATGACGGTTCAGATCCGGTTTCTATGCATAATTATTATACATACCTTTACAACAAGGCAGTATTTGATCTGCTGAAGGAAGTAAAGGGTGAAGGTGAAGCAATCCTTTTTGCGAGAAGTGCTACAGCAGGCGGACAGCAGTTCCCGGTTCACTGGGGCGGTGACTGTTCTGCAACCTATGCTTCCATGGCTGAGAGCTTAAGAGGTGGTCTGTCCTTTACTTTATCAGGATTCTCTTTCTGGAGTCATGATATGGGCGGATTTGAAATGACAGCAGCACCGGATGTATACAAACGCTGGCTGCAGTTTGGTCTTCTTTCCACACACAGCCGTCTCCATGGTTCCGAGAGTTATCGTGTACCGTGGTTGTTTGATGAAGAAGCTGTAGATGTATGCCGTAAGTTTACAAAGCTGAAATTAAGATTACTCCCATATCTGTATTCTATGGCCGTAAAATCACACAAGACAGGTATTCCGTCCATGCGTGCAATGATCATGGAATTTAACGATGATCCTGCAACCAAATATCTGGATATGCAGTATATGTTAGGTGACAGTATTCTGGTTGCACCAATCTTCAACAAAGAAGGTCATGCAGAATATTATCTGCCGGCAGGAAAATGGACTCATCTTTTAAGCGGAGAAGTCAAAGAAGGCGGAAGATGGTATGAAGAAGATTATGATTTTTCTTCACTGCCTGTATTTGTAAGAGAGAATACTCTGCTTCCGATTGGTGCTGTAGATACTACCGTTGATTATGAACTGGAGAAAGATGTACAGATTCAGGTTTATGAAGTAAATGAAACTGCATCCTGTGAGGTAGTGACGCGTAAAGGAGAGACAGCTTTTACAGTAAAAGCTGTAAGAGAGGGAAATAAACTCACTCTGGAAGCTTCAGCAGAAAATGGAGGTATGACCTATCTGCTGAGAAATATTCATGAAATAGCCGATGTTACTGGTGGAAGCATAGTGAAAGATACAGAAAATGGTATTATCATTGTACCGGAAGGATGCAGACAGGAAATCGAACTCTAATTGACAGGTGTATGATATTCTTTCTGTGAAGTGCATTATAGCCGGGTTTATGTTACTGTTCAATTTGTTCTCAGTAATACACTTCGCATAGTATATTTCGGGATAGCAGCGTGTGGACAGGTAACAAGTTTATAAATATTTTAGAAATTCGACAAAAAATAGGACTGGACAAATCAATTGTCCGGTCCTATAATAATACTCACCAGAGTTCTTCTGGTGATTCAATCCCGTCAGTTCGGCGGTTAATTCCACTTTTATTTTTTTAAAATACCAAAGAAGAGACTGACTGTTTCCTATTGTATGAACAGTATCGAAACAGTTGCGAAAAATATAAGACTGGAGGTGATGCAATATGCATTTTTTCACCTTTTTCCTGTAGCGGTTGCCGGGATTGCCATGATCATGGATATCCGTACAGCAAAAGTTGATAACGGATGGATTATTTTTTCCATGTCTGTGGGACTGTTTGTCTGTATATGGCAAAAGAATATTACGGGAATTGGATTTTTTATAATGGGAAGCGTAATGCCGTTATTTCTTATGATCCTCTTTGCTTTTGGGATGATAGGTGCCGGAGATATTAAATTATTCTGCGCACTGGGAGGGATAATGGGCTGTGAATCTATCATAAAATGCATCTTTATTTCTTTTCTGACAGGTGCAGGTATTTCTGCCGCACTTCTGATCTTTAACCACAATTTCTGTGAACGTATCCTTTATTTTATTGAATATGTGAAATGTACAGTCGGTACGGGAAAGATTAGTTCCTATCGGAGAAAAAATATTGCTGCTCCTGAAAATTTCCATTTTACGATTCCTGTTTTTATAAGTGTGTTGTTATATGCAGGAGGTATCTATTGAAAAGAAATATTTTTGCAGTATGCGATCTGGAAGTGGATTATGCGTTGAACTTTATGGACTATATGAATCGGAAGAAGAATATTCCCTTTGAGATACAGGCATTTACATCTGTAGAGAACCTGATCGCCTATGGGAAACAAACACATATAGAGTTGCTGTTGATCTCCGGGCGGGCTATGTGCCGGGAAGTCCGGGATCTGGATATCGGGAAGATCATCATTTTGTCGGAAGGGGTACACCCTCCGGAACTTGACCAGTATCCAAGTGTGTATAAATATCAGTCTTCTTCTGATGTTCTCCGGGAAGTGATGGCATGTTATGGCGCCGAAAAAAAGACAGTGGCAGATCAGATTGCTGTATTAAAAAAGACAACAGAAATTATTGGAATATTTTCACCTCTGGGACGTTGTCTGAAAACCTCTTTTGCATTGACACTTGGACAGATACTTGCCAAAGAACGAGCCGTTCTTTATCTGAATATGGAAGAATATTCCGGATTTGAAGAATTGATGGGAAAAGGTTTTGCCCACAATCTGAGTGATCTTCTTTATTATGTGAGACAGGATAACCAGAATCTTCTCTATAAGATGAACAGTATGATACAGACGATCAATAATCTGGATTATGTTCCACCTGTGCAGATGCCGGCAGATATCCGTACAACAGCCTGGCAGGACTGGGAACGGCTTTTTCAGATGCTTATACTTGACAGTTCTTATGAAGTGATTGTGCTGGATATTGGATGTGGGATTGATGAAAATTTCCAGCTGCTGGATATGTGTAAGAAGATTTATATGCCTGTATTGTCTGATGCTGTTTCACAGTGTAAGATTGCGCAGTTTGAGAATCTGGTCCGAATCTGGGATTATCCTCAGATTCTGGAAAAGACGGAAAAGATAAATCCACCGTTTCATATGGCAACCTGTCTGTCACCTGCGTATGTTGAACAGCTGATGTGGAGTGAACTGGGAGATTATGTGCGGAACCTTCTGAGGAAAGAAAGCCAGAAAAAAGAAAATTAAAAAAGTTCCGGAAAGATGCTGTAAAGGGAAAAAGGATGAACAAAGATGTATTTAGAAAGCTGCGGCAGATGCTGATGGAAGAACTGGATCTGTCCAGAGAATTATCGGATAAAGAAATCCTTGATGTAATTGATGAGCTGATTCTGAACCAGATAAAAGATGTCCGTCTTGCGCTGAAAGAAAAGGTACAGCTTCGTCAGGAACTGTTTTATTCTGTCCGCAAACTGGATGTGCTTCAGGAACTGGTGGATGATGAGACAGTGACTGAGATCATGGTAAACGGGCCGGATACCATTTTTGTAGAACGGGCTGGCAAGCTTATGAAATGGCATAAAAGTTTTACTTCTGCTGAGAAACTGGAGGATGTGATCCAGCAGATTGTTGGAAAATGTAATCGTGTGATCAATGAATCCATGCCGATCGTGGATGCAAGACTGGAAAATGGTTCCAGGGTAAATGCTGTAATTTATCCGGTTGCATTAAATGGTCCGATTCTCACTATAAGGCGTTTTCCTGAACACCCCATTACAATGGAAAAGCTGATCGCACTGGGAAGTATCACACAGGAATGTGCAGAATTTCTGGAGAAGCTTGTGAAGGCCAGATATTCCATGGTCATAGGAGGCGGAACCGGAAGCGGAAAGACTACATTTCTTGCAGCAATGTCGGAATATATCCCCAGGGACGAAAGACTGATCACAATAGAAGATAATGCAGAACTTCGCATCAGGGGAATTGACAATCTGGTCCGGCTGGAAGCAAAGATGGCAAACATGGAAGGAGCAGTTTCCGTTACGATCAGAGATCTGATCAAATCTGCATTACGAATGCGTCCGGACAGAATCATAGTGGGAGAAGTCCGCGGCGGAGAGGCAATGGATATGCTTCAGGCATTGAATACAGGGCATGAAGGGTCGCTGTCTACTGCCCATGCCAATTCTGCCAGGGATATGTTATCCAGACTGGAAACAATGGTTCTGATGGGCGTTGATCTTCCATTGGAAGCAATCAGAAGACAGATTGCTTCCGGAGTGGATATTCTGGTACATCTGGGAAGAATGAGGGATAAATCAAGGAAATTGCTGGAAGTAACTGAGGTGTGCGGCTTTGAAAATGGAGAAATCCGTATCCGGCCGCTGTATCAATGGCAGGAAGGGAAAGGTCTTGTAAAGACAGCATCCCTCCTTCATGTGGAAAAACTGGAAAGAGCGGGGATTGAACTATGAAAGGGAAAGAAAAAGAACAGCTTTATCAGAAACGTAATTATGATCATTATCGTTTTTCTATGAAAGAACTTCTGAAATATATGGGACAGGCACTGGCGTTGTGCATAATGGCAGATTATCTTTTTTACAAAAGTAAATGGGTGTTGCTTCTTATGCTTCCCGTTCCTGTGTTTTATCTGAAATGGCAGAAAAATCGTATGATCAGGGAAAGACGGAAGAACCTGAATTATCAGTTTAAGGATGCACTTACTTCGCTGAGTGTTGCGGTTCAGGCCGGATATTCGGTGGAAAGCGCGGTAAAAACCTGTGTCAGAGATTTGGAGAGACTCTACGGAAAGGGAACGGATATTGTGGAGGAATTTCGCTATATTGAAAGCCAGCAGCATATCAGTGTTCCGCTGGAAGAGCTGTTTCTGGATCTTGGAGAAAGAAGTCAGATAGAAGATATCGAAAATTTTGCCTCTGTATTTTATACAGCCAAGCGTACAGGTGGTGATATGAACCGGGTAATTCAGAAGGTGTCTCGTATGCTTGGAGATAAGATTGACGTTAAAAAAGAGATAGAGGCTACACTGGCAGCAAAGAAGTCAGAACAGATGATCATGAGTCTTATGCCTGTGGGAATTATCCTGTACTTGCAGATGACTTCACCGGGCTTCTTAAGTGTTCTTTATGGAAATCCCTTTGGAATTGCAGCAATGAGTATCTGTCTTGTCATTTATGCTGCGGCATACTGGCTTGGCAGAAGGATTGTAGATATTGAGGTGTGACAGTACAAATGTGGATACATGTTGTCATTTTTGTTATGATCCTGTGTGCACTGACCGGCTGGAAAAAAGGATGGATTCCATCTTCCGGAATCGGAGGGAAGGATGGTATCAGACTTTTTGCGGTAGTAGCGATAGCCGGAAATCTGCTGGGCATGATCCTTACTTTGCAAAACGGTGGACAGGTGTATCCTCAGGGATACCGTCTGGAAAAGGAGGATACAGGATCATATGAGAAGGAATTTATGGTATCCGTTGACGGAGAAGAACCGGTCTCCATGTACATTCAGGTACCGGAGAAGGAACTGGAAGAGCAGGAGGAAGAACCGAAACAGAATAAGAAGCTGACCAGAAAAGAACAGGCACAAAAAAGTATTGCAGAGGCAGTATCCCGGTATAACGAGCAGCGCAGTGATCCGGATTATTATTATCTTCCGGATAAGCTGAATGGAAAAAAGGTAAAATGGGAAAGTCCGGCAGACACTTCCGGAATGCTTCTGACAGGACTGTTTCTTATTGCGGCAATGGCAATTCTTGTGATGAAAGGGAGAGAAGAACAGGTTCAGCTTCAGAAACGGTATGAAGAACTTCTTATGGATTATCCGGGACTGATCATGAAATTTACACTTCTGGTTCAGGCCGGGATGACTGTAAGAAAGGCATTCCAGAAAATTTCTCTGGATTATGGAAGAAAGAGAAAGCGGAATCCAAGACCTGCGTATGAAGAGATACGGATTGTCTGCTATGAGATGGAAAGCGGAGTTTCTGAAAGTGAAGCATACAGAAGATTTGGAGAAAGATGTGGTCAGGCAAAGTATAAAACATTTGCCACGCTTCTTATCCAGAATCTCCAGAAGGGCAGCAGACAGATGGCTGATATGCTTGAAAGAGAATCAACCGAAGCATGGGAAGAACGAAAGAGAAAAGCACGTGTTCTTGGAGAGGCTGCAGCCACAAAACTTCTGGTGCCGATGATCATGATGCTTATTGTCGTTATGGCAATTGTCATGATTCCTGCTTTTATGTCTTTCTACGGAGAAACATGATAAGGTGCTGCAGTAAATTCTGTGCAGCGTAAAGGGTGCTTTTGGATATGGAGGGAAAAAATGGGACAATTGATAAGACAGATAAAAAAGAAAAACGGACTGATACGAAGATTCGCAGAGGAAGAAGACGCTGTAGGTGTTGTGGAGATCATTCTGATTCTTGTAGTCCTGATCGGGCTTGTCATTATTTTCAAAGAGCAGCTGACCGAACTGGTGCAGAGCATTCTTTCAAAGATCGCCAAACAGAGTAATTCTATTTAAGATGAAAAGAGAAGGAGGTGTACTTCCTGTATGAAATATTGCGGAAAGGAAAGAGGAAGCATTACATTATTTCTTGCATTAATACTCAGTCTGCTTTTGTCTCTTGTATGTACAAGTATAGAATCTGTACGTATGGCATCGGCCAGAACCCAAATACTCAACAGTATGGATATCGGACTTTATTCTGTATTTGGACAGTATGACAGGAAACTTCTTGAGGAATATGATCTGTTTGCGCTGGATGGTTCCATGGGAGGCGGGCAGCTTAATCTCGCAAAGATCTGCGATAATCTGGAATCCTATATGAAACCGGTGTTAAAGCAGAACAGTCAGAAACTTGAACTGCATCAGAGCGGACTTACCGGTTACCGGCTTCTGACAGATGAGTGCGGAGAGGTTTTTTATCAGCAGATTGTGCAGTATATGCAGGAAACTCTTGGAAGTCAGGGGGTACAGCTCCTTCTCAACAAAATGTCTGATCGAGAGAGAAAAACAGAAGAGGCGGATCTGAAAGCGAAACAGGCGGAGACAGGAGGCTCCATCGACAGATATGATTCAGAAATGAATCAGGCTTCTCAGAAAAGCCGGCAGGCAGCACAGGAAGCTGAAAACAGGCAGCAACAGGAAGGACAAATATCAACCCAGCCAGCACCGACGCAGCCACAGGCTGACAATCCCATCAGTATTATAAAAAGAATTATGAAAATGGGAATACTGGAGCTGGTTTTGCCACCCGGACGGGAAATTTCCACCCGGACAGTCAGCAAAGACACAATGGTTTCGGGAAGACAGCTGCAACAGGGAATGGAGATGCCGGACGGAGTGACAGCAGATAGCAGTTATACTTCCGGGGTTTTGTTTCAGCAGTATCTGATGAATCATCTGGGAAATTACACAGATCCGTCAAAAGAAAGTCTTGCATATCAGATGGAATATGTTTTTGGAGGAAGAGACAATGATATAGATAACCTTAAATCTGTGGCATCAAAGCTCTTGTTCATCAGAGAAGGCGTAAACTTTGCATGTTTGATGGCAGATAATGTAAAAAGAACAGAGGCACAGGCACTCGCTGCAGCTATTGCGTCGGGATTTCTGGTTCCTCCGGCAGCGGTAGTGATAGAGTCTGCATTGCTTTTATGCTGGGCATTTGCGGAGAGCGTACTGGATGTGAGAGAACTTTTTGCAGGAGGGAAGATTCCCCTTGTAAAAACTTCCGCAGACTGGCAGATTTCGCTGTCTAATCTTTCAAGTCTGATGGAAGGACTGGATTCCATGCGGAAAAACAATGAACATGGATTGTCCTATGAGGATTACCTTCAGGTTCTGATATTGCCTGTTTCAAAGGAAAAGAAAGTGATGAGAGCTATGGATATGATCGAAGATGCGATAAGAAAGAAAGGCAGGGCAAATTTTTATATGGATTCCTGTGTTGTAGCTCTGGAGGCATTTGCGGAGGTAAAAGCAAACAGGAAAAAGGAATTTCAGGTGATACGTAAGTATTGTTATGAATGAATTGCTGAAAAGAGGTGTGAAAAGATGCTTTTACAGAAAGAAAAACAAAGTATTGAAGAAATCGGAAAAAAAGATAAAAAAATTTATGAAAGGAGAAAAGTCTCTCTAAGCAATATTTACGATTTTTTATTCCCCCAAAAGAGTCGGAAATATTTTCGGACAAATGCAAAAGAACATATTGGAGAAGTTTCTTCTGTAAAAGTATCTTTCTGCACCTCTTTTCGGGGAAAGATTAAGAAGGGAAGTCTGGCAGTAGAAACAGCACTTGTACTGCCGCTGTTCTTCCTGGGAATGGTTACGCTGATTTCGTTTATGGATATATATAAACTGCAGACGGAACATCTGACTGCATTGTGTACGAAGGCAAAACAGGCGGGAATGTATGCGTATCTTCCGGGTGGGGACAGTGTTGATGATATTACGCTGCCGGATATCTACACGTATAAACCCTTTGGTGGACTGATACCTCTTCCGGATGTTGTAGTTTATAACCATGTAAAAGTCCATGCATGGACAGGAACCGAATTTCCTGACAATGGAGGAGAGCAGGGAGAAACAGAACCGATGGTTTATGTAACTGCCTCGGGCAGTGTGTACCATAAAAATCCGGGCTGCAGCTATCTGAATGTTTCATTAAAACAAATTCCCGGAAGTTCCGCAAAATCTGCATCCAATAAGTACGGGGAGCATTATTCAGCCTGTGAAATCTGCAGCAGGAATCAGAATCCGGCAGGAGTGGTATATGTTACGGAACAGGGAAACAGATACCATAATCTGGAGTCCTGCAGTGGGCTGAAACGTTCGGTAAGACTGGTAAAAGCTTCCTCTGTTTCGGAAATGGGAGCATGTAGCAGGTGTGGCTGAATTTTGCCGGAGAGATGTATATGGAGATGAATGGCGTAAAAGAAATATGTATACTTGGATTTCTGGGAATAAATTCATGGATAGATATCAGAAAAAAGCAGGTTTCTCTTCTGCTGATCATAATATTTGCAGTCTGCGGAACTGTGTGGACAATATATAGCAGAAGAAATGTTCCGGAGGTTCTTATGTGCGTGGGGACAGGTTTTTTCTTTGTGCTGATCAGCATCCTTACAGAAGGTGCTGTGGGAATGGGCGATGGCTGGCTGCTTATGGCACTGGGGACAGTGCTGTACCCGGAAGAATTTTTTTCAACACTTTTTATGGGAATGATCTGCAGTGCAGTATGGTCCGGCATCATGATGATGGGATTTTGCAGAAAGGGAAGTACGGAAATACCGTTTGTGCCATTTCTGCTGGCAGGATATCTGGGAGGATTTTTGATATGAAAGATAATTTTTGTATAACAAATGAATACAGTATAATTCGTAAGGGAAGTTTTACAATCGAGACTGCCTGTGTCATGCCGTTGATTCTGCTGGTGTTGATGGGACTTATCTATCTGAGCTTTTTTGTACATAACAGGGCATGGCTGACAGCGGCAGCTTATGAATCGGCAGTAAGCGGGAGCATGGAAGGGATTAAGAAAAACGGAGAAATATATGATACTGCAAGGATGCGCAGTGAGGAGCTGGGGAGTATTGGCTTTTTCGGGGCGGAGAATTTAGGTACCCAGACAAATGTGGGAAAAGAAGTGCAGGTAACCTATGACCTGGACACGATCTCGTCGTATGGCAATCTGAGCTGGCATTTGAGGACAGAAGGGAAATCCGCAGTGATAAATCCGGTGAAACATATCCGCAGACTGCGGGCGGCGCAGGCGGTACTGAGAGAAATGGGGGAATAGAATAGTATGCGGACAGAATATAAGAGGGATATGAATCATAATTATCTCATTGTCTATGGTGAGAATGAGATCAATACAGATTCCTATCAGGTAAGGATGCTTGCGGGAAATGTGATTCCCTCTCTTCTGAAGTGCAGGATACAGGGGATGGATGGCAGATTTCTTATCTATTTTGATATTACTTCGAAACAGGCGGTGAATGTGCTGTATGAAGAAAAGAAGATGGGAGTTGAAGATCTCAGGCTTATTTTCGGTGGTTTTGTAAAGGCTATGGAAGATGCGGCGGAATATCTGATCAATCCCGGACAGTTTATAATGTCGCCGGAATATATTTATACAGATATTGAAAAAAGACAGATTTATTTCTGTATGATGCCCGGATATGAGAAGGATATTAAAGAACAGTTTCAGCTTCTGACAGAATATATTCTGCCGAAAATAGACCATCAGGATCAGGATGCGGTAATCCTTGGATATGGAGTATATAAAAGAGCAATGGAAGACAGTTTTCATCTGGAGCATATTAAAGAAGAATTATATAAAACTCAGAGTTCAGATGTAAATGGGGAGAAGAAAGAAAAAATAAATGCAAAAAAGACAGAGCAGGAGATGGAGTTTGCAGAAGAAGAGACTTTCCCGGAAGATAATGAAAACCGGAATGAATTTGTAAGAGAAGGAGAAGATTCAAAAGAACCCGGCCGACTGAACCCGGTCGGTGTTATTGTGCCGGCTGCTGTTCTGATCTGTGGACTGGCAGCTGCTATCCTGAAGGGATATCTGCCACATGTGGAAATGGAAACCATACTTGGTGTAATTGTTATAGCTATAGCGGGTATCATGCTGGGCCTGCGTATTATAAAGACAAAAAAAGTTTTGCATCTCCCGGAACAGACGTATGCATCAGGAGAAACAGTGAGACACATAGAAAAAATAAGAAATATGCCATCATGGAATAAAACAGAAAAGAAAACATCAGGGAAAAAATCAGGATGGAAAGAAGCAGAAGGAAAAGCGTCAGAGCAGAAATGGGAGGACAGATTATATGAAAACCTGTCCCAGACAGTGGAGAGAAATCAGCAAACAAATCAGAGTCAGCCGGTGAATGGGCAGAAAATGTCAGACTGTGGACAAAAAACTTCCGAATCATCCCGGATACATATGGACTATGGTGAAACAGTAGTACTATCTGCCGGAACAGTAAGCGGACCTGCAAGTCTGGTGAGCAAAGAACCGGGAGAACTGGCGACCATTTATCTCAATGAAGATCTGACTGTGATCGGAAAGTTGGAAACTGCCTGTGATGCGGTGATCAGCCTGCCTACCGTAAGCCGTATCCATGCAAAAATACGAAAAAAAGAAGAAAACTATTTCCTTAGTGATATGAATTCCAGAAACGGAACGTCTGTAAATGGAAGATTACTTCGTCCGGATGAGGAATATCAGCTTGAACCGGAAGATGAAGTGGATTTTGCACAGGCAAGATATATATTTCTGGAATAAATGTTTTTACAAAATACAGGAGGTCTGCTACAATTAGTAATGGTACATTGTTTTTGAGATAAAGAAACAGAAAAGAGGTAAAACTTGGAAGAACTGAAAAAGGCACCGGTTACAGTGCTTCTCATTCTGGCGAATATTCTTGTTTTTACTGCAGTGGAATTTACCGGAGGATCAGAGGATACCATGCATATGCTTCAGTGCGGAGCGGCATATACTCCCGCCATTATGCAGGGAGAATACTATAGGATCTTTACAAGTATGTTCCTTCATTTTGGACCGCAGCATCTTGGAAATAACATGCTGGTACTGTTTGTGCTTGGAGGCAGACTGGAGCGTACAGTTGGAAAACTGAAATATCTGCTGATCTATCTTCTGGGAGGAATGGGTGGAAATCTGCTGTGTCTGTTCCTGGAACTGGACAGTGCGGATTTTGCAGTTTCGGCAGGTGCATCCGGTGCAGTGTTTGCTGTGATGGGTGCAATGATCTATGCTGTGATCAGGGGCAGAGGTCATATTGAAGATCTTTCTGCCAGACAGGTAGTGATCATGGCTGCTTTTTCGCTTTATTTTGGTTTTACAAGCGAAGGGGTGGACAATGCGGCACATGTAGGCGGTCTTATCTGTGGATTCCTGCTTGCAGTTCTGCTTTATCACCCTTCGCAGCGTGCAGGATAACCGACCTTTATTCAGGGGATGCCGGCAGATAAATATAAAAGGCAGAACCCTGACCGGGAGTGCTGGAAACCCTGATCTGACCATGGTGTGCAGAGATGATTTCTGCTGTTACTGCAAGCCCGAGACCGGTTCCTTCCGGTTTATATGTAATGAAGGGATGAAAGATATTCTCAGTCTGCTTATGCGTCATACCACATCCGTTATCTTTAATACAGATGCAGATGCCGGAATCTGCAGGGGTGAGATTTACAATAATCTTTCCGCCTGGCTGATCGATGGCTTCACAGGAATTTTTGATCAGGTTAAATATGACCTGACGCATTTTTATCCGGTCAAGAAAAACAGGTGAAGAAGTATGTTCCACATGTATTTCCAGCCGGATTCCCAGATAGTCCAGAGTGTTTTTCTGACAGGATAAAACAGTGGTCAGAAATTCCGCGGGATTTACGGGAACAAGAGTAACTGTCTGCGCATGGCTGAAGTCAGAGAGTTCTTTCAGCAGTTCTTTTACATATTCAAGGTTATCCATAAGACTGTCCCATTGTCTGTAACTGCACAGTTCCGGGTGAGAGGAAGCCATCAACTGAAGTTCACTGTTGATCAGCGTGACCGGATTACGGATTTCATGTGAAAGTCTGGATAAAAGAAAACGAAAATCTTTTTCTGATTGTTTTGTTATTTCAATCTGCATATTATCACCTCAGGAAAAGTGTATCATTGTGAACTTTCAGCCGCAACTGATTTCGTCCTGAAAAATTCGCAATAAAACGACAAGTATTACTGATTATTGCAAATCAAAATCTTGAATTTTAAGAAAGAAGGATTTAAAGATGGAAAATTGTATTTTTTGTAAAATCGCTAATGGAGAGATTCCTGCTGCAACACTTTATGAGGATGAGAATTTCAGGGTAATTCTTGACCTGGGCCCGGCGAGTAAGGGACATGCGCTGATCCTTCCGAAATCGCATGCTGCCAATATTTATGAATTATCGGATGAAATGGCTGCAAAGGCAATGATTCTTGCAAAGAAAATGGCGACAGCAATGACAGCAGCACTGAAATGTGACGGATTTAATATTGTACAGAATAATGGCGAGTGTGCAGGGCAGACAGTATTTCATTTTCATATGCATCTGATTCCGAGATATAAAGGAGATCAGGTGGGAATCACATGGCACCCGGGTGAACTCAGTGATGCAGATAAAGAAGAAATCCTGTTAAAAGTAAAGGAGCAGCTGTCCTGATATTCTGATACAGCACATTACAAAAGATGGAGAATATAGATTTTGTAAGTATCTACAGAAAATACCGCTCGCGGGCGTTCAATATTGGAAAATTTATCCTTGGCGATGAAGATGAAGCAGAAGATGTCTGTCAGGATGTATTTGAGACTTTGTTTCATATGGGCCGGAGTGTGGATTTTTCAGATGAAAAGAAACTGGAGAATCTGATTGTCAGAATCAGCTACCATAAGGCATCCGATCATCGCAAAAAGGCCTTCAGGAAATATGAATATGCAAATTCAGATGCGATTCTGGAAATGACAGATATGCGGGTAAGAAAAGGTAATCGTGTAGATGAGATTGTTCTGAATCTGGAGGCAGCAGGATACCTGCAGTCGATATTTGAAAAACTGAGAGAAAAGAACAGGACAAATTATGAAATCTATGTCAGTGTAACGTTATATGACATACCAACGCGTCTCGTTGCCAGACATTATCATATTACAGAAAATAATGTGAATAACAGAGTCATGAGGACGAGACGCTGGCTTGCCAGGGAATATAAGAAAATAATCCGGTGATTACTGTTTATTTACGCAGTCTTCGATCAGTCCGGTGATTTTTTCAATAGAATTCATATGACTGCTTTCTGACATGGCATGAACATAGAACTCTCTGTTCTGGTACAGCTCGCGGATTGCGTTTAAAAGTGTGCTTTCTGTAATCTCTTCTTCCTCAAGTACCATGCTGAATCCTTGACGTTCAAATGAACGTGCATTGAGGATCTGGTCACCGCGGCTGGCATTTGCAGAAAGCGGGATCAGAAGATTGGGTTTTTTTAAAGCATTCAGTTCACAGATTGCATTGGCACCTGCGCGGGAGATAACGATATCAGACAGAGCAAACAGATCGGCAAGCTCCTGTTTAATATATTCATACTGTACATATCCTTTTGTGTCTTTGAGACTTTCATCCATTTTTCCCTTACCACACAGGTGGATAACCTGAAACTCTTTTAAAAGTTCCGGAAGGATTTTGCGGATATTTTCATTGACAGATGCAGCACCAAGACTTCCGCCGATCACCATAAGAACCGGTTTGTCATCTGTGAAACCACAGAATTCGCGGGCTGCCTCTTTACTTCCGTTTAATAATTCCTGACGGATAGGAGTACCTGTAAGTACTGCTTTGTCAGCAGGAAGACTTTTTACAGTCTCAGGGAAGTTGCAGCATACTTTTGTTGCAGATGGAATGCAGATCTTATTTGCAAGTCCGGGAGTCATATCTGATTCATGAATGATGGTAGGAATTTTACGTCGACCGGCAGCGATTACAACCGGGACAGTCACGAAGCCACCCTTGGAGAAAACCACATCTGGTTTTAATTGTTTCAATAATTTTTTGGCCTCACCGAATCCTTTCAGTACACGAAATGGATCTGTGAAGTTTTTCAGATCAAAATAACGTCTCAGCTTTCCGGATGAGATTCCGTAATAAGGAATATTCATTTCTTCAATAAGCTTTTTTTCGATTCCATCGTAGGATCCGATATAGGAAATTTCGTATCCAAGCTCCTTAAGGCGTGGGATCAGAGCAATATTCGGAGTCACATGTCCGGCTGTGCCGCCGCCGGTGAGCACAATATGTTTCATAGAGATTCCTCCTGTTTTATTCTGAATAGTTACAACAATTCTATAAAAGACTGCAGGGAATCCGGGAATATGTGAAATTCTGCGAAAATGTCCGGATTCATTATTTTATGGAATTGCTATACGTTACTATTTAATATGAACCCAGGGGGAGAAATTGTCAAGGAAAGTTAAATATTATGAAGAACAAAACAGATATACAGACAAAAAATCAGCAGATAGACAAAATACTTCAAGAGCAGTATGATGCTGAAACCAAAATACTTGAATCCGCATTGCTGAACGCAGCAGGCAAAACCTCATGGGATGAATTTCCGGAAGAATCCGAGGAGAAGATCCGGGCGGGGTATGATCGGCTGATCACCCGACTGAGAGAAACAGGGGATTTCAATGAAGCAGCCAGGGCTGAAAAGACAGGAAGCACCAGGGCGGCAAAGGAAAAACTTGAAAGTCTTGAGTATGACGGGAACAGGACTCACAGAATCCTGAAATCTGCAGCTGCCGCAGTGGCAGTAGTTATGTTGACTGCGCTGGTGGGAATGACTGCTATAGCTGACTATCGATATCCGGATAAAAATACGCAGACATATCAGAAGACATCCGTTTTTGAAAAAAAATAAAAAAATTTTATTTTTTTGTGTGATATTTGCCGATTTGATTCGCATAGTATATGTAATGAAAGTTTGCGAAGCAGAAATCCGGCATTTTATTCTTCGGATAAGTGTGCGGATCAAAGGCTCGGAACAAAACGTTATATATTTATGCACTGACCGACAGAGAATCATTAAAATATCGGCAAATTTTTAAAATTCTTACGTGGCAGATGCAAAGAAAGGCAGGAACAGTCGAAAAAAAACTGTTTCTGCTTTTTATTTTCAGAAAAGATATTGTTAATTTGTTTCATTGTAGTGTATAATTAATACAATATAGAAGGATCATAAAAGCAGTAAAAAGCTGCCGGGTTAAACAGGCAAAATGCAGCAAAACAATTGGGAATATCAAAAAGATTCCGAGAGTACATCAAAATCTGAAGGGAGGTTTTTATATGAAGATTACATTTATCGGGGCAACTCATGAGGTTACGGGATCCTGTTATTATCTGGAGGCAGCAGGTCACAAGTTTCTTGTAGACTGCGGAATGGAGCAGGGACCGGATTATTATGAAAATGCAGAAATACCAGTGGCTTTGGGAGAGATAGAATTTGTTCTTCTGACACATGCACATATAGATCACTCAGGTAATCTTCCGGCTATTTATGCAAAGGGGTTCAGGGGACCGGTATATGCCACAGATGCCACCAGCCATTTATGCGATATTATGCTCAGAGACAGTGCGCACATTCAGATGTTTGAAGCAGAATGGAGAAACCGTAAAGGCAGACGACAGGGCAAACCGGAATTTGTTCCGGCTTATACAATGGAAGATGCCATGGGAGTGATCAGAAACTTTGTGGGATGCCCGTACAATAAGATGATCACTCCTGCAGAGGGAATCTCAGCCCGGTTTATTGATGCAGGCCATTTGCTGGGCTCTGCAAGTATTGAGCTGACGATCAGGGAGGAGGATACAGAGAAAAAGATTGTATTCTCCGGAGATATTGGAAATACCTGCCAGCCTTTGATCAAGGATCCTGAGTATCTGCACCATGCAGATTATATAGTTATGGAATCCACTTACGGTGACCGCAGTCATGGAGAAAAGCCTGATTATGTGAAACTGTTGTCAGAAATCATCCAGGAAACCTTTGACAGAGGAGGAAATCTTGTGATTCCTTCTTTTGCAGTGGGACGTACGCAGGAAATGCTGTACTTTATCAGACAGATCAAGGCAGACGGACTGGTGTATGGACATGACGGATTTAAAGTATATGTGGACAGTCCTCTTGCAAATGAAGCTACCACGATTTTCTCGGAGCATCAGTATGACTGTTTTGATGAAGAAGCGATGGAACTGATCAAAAAGGGAATTAATCCAATCAGTTTCCCTGGATTGAAGGTTTCCGTCACCAGTGATGATTCGAAGTCGATCAATTATGATGAGGAGCCTAAGGTAATCATTTCAGCCAGTGGTATGTGTGATGCAGGCCGTATCAAGCACCATCTGAAACATAATCTGTGGAATGAGAAGAATACGATTCTTTTTGTAGGATATCAGGCGGTCGGTACTCTTGGAAGAGCACTGATCGAGGGGGCTGCAGATGTGAAACTGTTTGGTGAACCTGTTCATGTGGCAGCGCATATCTGCCAGATGCCGGGAATCAGCGGTCATGCGGATGTGAATGGCCTTTTAGACTGGGCGAAGGCATTTGAGGAGAAACCGCAGAAAGTCTTTGTTACTCATGGAGATGATACAGTTACAGAGATTTTTGCAAAACGTCTGACAGATGAACTGGGGTATGATACAATGGCTCCGTTCAGCGGTACGGTTTATGATCTGGCAGACGATGTATGTCTGTATGAGGCAAAGGGTGTGAAAATCCAGAAAGCATCTGCATCACCGAAGGCAACAAGAGCAGCCAGAGCTTTCGAGAAACTTCTGGCACTTGGTTACAGGCTTATTACGGTTATCAGGAAAAATGAAGGAACGCCGAATAAAGATCTGGAAAGATTTTCAAGAGATGTTCAGTCCCTGTGTGATAAATGGGACAGGACAGATATGTAAATTAAAAAAATATCCCACGAAACTTTATCTATAGCAATCTTTGTAAATAATATATTGATTCAATTTACATTATTTAAGAGGCTTGCTATAGTTTTCGTGGGATATTTTATATGGTCACCTGCGTAATTGTTCAGTATTTCCACAGTTGTTTATTTGTTCAGAACTTCCTCCAGTGCAGTGGAAAGCTGATCCGGACATGAGGTATTCTTAAATCCGCATTTGATTCCTTTTAATCTGCTGATCACTTCCTCTGCATCCATTCCCTCTACAAGACTGGCTACACCCTGGGTATTTCCAGAGCAGCCACCGATAAATTTTACATTGCGAACTCTCTGCTCATCGTCAAGCTCATATTCGATTGCCATGGAGCAAGTACCTTTTGTCGTGTATCTCATTTTTATACCTCCAGTTATTTCGTATAAATTCAATTTTTAAATTACTTCCCTATTATAGCAGAACCTTTTCAAAGATGCCAGTAAAACGTATGGATAAAAAACATTCCAATGGCAGCCGGAAAAGTAAAAGTTTTTTAATCAGAACACCTGTGAGAAATAAAAGAAAATTAAGTTGGACATGAAGTAATCTTTTGGTATAATACCAATTGATAAAAGATAACACATAAATTCAAGCAGATTGATAACAGGAGAATTATGAATATGAAGTGTATTGGTATTATTGGCGCAATGGAGCAGGAAATTTCTATTTTAAAACAGAAAATGCAGGATGTGAGAATCATAAAGAAAGCTTCCATGGATTTTTTTGAAGGAACTTTAATGGGAAAAAGAGCGGTGGTTGTTCGTTCTGGAATTGGAAAAGTAAATGCAGGTATTTGTACACAGATCCTGGCAGATACCTTTGCTGTGGATGCGATTATTAATACAGGAATTGCAGGGAGCTTAAATAAAGACATTAATATAGGAGATATTGTAATTTCTACAGATCTGGTTCAGCATGACGTGGATGCAAGAGGATTTGGATATAAAAAGGGCCAGATTCCGCAAATGGATGCCTTTAGTTTTGAAGCAGATGAAAAAATGAGAAAGCTTGCTGTAGAGGTATGCTGCGAAGTAAATCCGGATATTCAGGTTTTCGAAGGACGGATTGCATCAGGAGATCAGTTCATCTGTGACCAGGGAATCAAGGATGTTATTGTGAGCGAGTTTGCTGCCTATGCAACAGAGATGGAAGGGGCCGCTATTGGTCAGGCATCTTATCTGAATGATATTCCATTTCTGGTAATTAGAGCAATTTCTGATAAAGCAGACGGAAGTGCGCAGATGGACTATGATACCTTTGAAAAGGCAGCAATTGAACACAGCGTGAAACTGACTATGAAAATGCTGGAAAAAATGTAATATTGACCAGGGGGATTTTTTCTGCATATACTGAAATAGAAATGACAGGAAAAAGAGTGTATATATGGCATATAAAGAGTTTTATCCATTTTATACAGCATATGCAGATCCCATATTGTATCTGGGAGAAAAGGAGCAGGATCAGGAATTTGCACTGATGAAATCCTATTATCCATATACTGCAAGAATGGTACAGGAAAAGGTGGAGGAAGAATGCAATCTTCTGGATTATGAGGGAAGCCGTCTTTATGATGAGTACCCTGACCGGTATATGTTATACCACCTGTGTCAGAACATTATGAGAGAGGTGGCATCAGAAGCAGAAATGGAAGTCGTGTCAGAAGGATTTTTGGAGGAGCTGGTGCAAGTACTTCTTTTTCAGGAAATCTCCAGAAGAAGATGCAGAAGACAAAGATGCAGAGGCTGGCATTCAAACAGGCATTGGGACTAATACCAGATACTTTTCTAAACGGACATGTCGCCTGTCGGCGATGTCACCATACATGAAAGTCAGCTGCTTGGCGCCTATGGTACTCTCACAGCTGCCGACCGGGACTTTCATAGTAAAAACAGAAATTACAGAAAAAGAAGAAATTACTATATTATAAAAAATATGAAGACAATTGATGAATATTTGGATGAACAGATAAATGAAGATTTGAAGCTGGCTGTTTTAAGCGGAAGCAAAGGGGAAGGTCCTTCAAAAGTGAAGATACGGCCAGTGCCAGTGAAAGATCAGATCATGTACCAGGCATCTGAAACCTGGGGACCTAAGGTTTTGCACAAAAATTATGCTAGGGAGGAATTGCAGGTCTATCTGAAAAAGAGTATGGAGGAAAATTTTACCCAGCTTCAGTGCGAGGGCCGCATGCTCAGTGGCGTGATCTTAAAAAGTAAAAAGGGAAAGATGACGATTAAGACAAAACGAAAAGAAGCATCCGTTGAACCCAAAGCTATGCTGGCTCACAACAGGGTGAAGCAGTATATTCTGAGGGAAAATATTCCGGTTCCGTTTCTGATCGACCTTGGGGTAATGAATGCAGAGGGCAGGATCATCACCCAGAAATATGATAAATTCCGACAGATCAATCGTTTCCTGGAATTTATTCAGGATATTTTGCCGAAACTTGCAAAGGACCGAGAAGTAACCATCCTTGATTTTGGATGCGGTAAATCCTATCTTACTTTTGCAATGTATTATTATCTCAGAGAAATCCGAGGATATGATGTGAATATTATTGGACTGGATCTGAAAACAGATGTGATAGAAAAATGTAATGCTCTGGCAGAAAAGTATGGTTACAAAAAACTGCATTTTTTCCAGGGGGATATTGCAGATTATGAGGGCGTTTCCAGGGTGGATATGGTGGTAACTCTCCATGCCTGCGATACTGCTACCGATTATGCTTTGGCAAAGGCTGTGGAATGGGGAGCTGAGGTGATACTGTCTGTACCATGCTGTCAGCATGAACTGAACCGCCAGCTGAAGAATGATGTTTTGAAGCCGGTGCTGAAATATGGAATTCTCAAAGAGAGAATGGCTGCGCTTCTGACAGATGGAATCCGTGCAAATCTGTTGGAGTCTATGGGATATGAGACACAAATCCTGGAATTTATTGATATGGAACATACGCCGAAAAATCTTTTGATCCGGGCTGTGAAAAACGGAACAAAAAAAGACACAAAAGATGTCAGCCATCTGATGGAAGCTCTGCATGTGACACCTTCTCTGGAACGGCTTTTGGCTCCGGGAGGGGAAGTACCATCTGACAATTCGTTAAGGGGAGAAAAATGAAAAAAATTTTAAAAAAAACAGTAGTTCTCCTGTTTGTTTTTATCATCGGTGTTGCCGGCAGTTCATTTTTATTGAACAGCGAAACGACGGATGACAGATCAGATATGAACGATGCCAGCCTGCCGGAAGTGATGATTGATTTTGGTGGGAGTTGTGCGAATCGTATGTACGGATATGCGCAACAGATGCAGACGGATTTTGTCCGGGACAGTGTGACGCCCCTGGATACGGCGAAGAAGCTTACCTTTGTTATAAATCCTTATGATACCAAGGTAAATAGTTTATCATATGAGATCCGCACATCAGATGGAAGCAAAGTTCTGGAAAATAAAAAGATCAAATCTTTTGAAAAAGACAGTCAGAATCTGAAAGCTTCTGTGGAAATCAGCAGTGATCTTCTAATGAACCAGGAATATTCCTTACAGATCACCCTGGATATGAAAAATGGTTCCGCTTATTATTATACCAGGATTGTATCCCGCTCGAATGTAAATGCAGATCAGTATATAAAATTTGTAAATAATTTTTATGAAAAGTGTATGGATAAATCTACTGCGGAAGATCTGACCAGTTATCTGGAACCGGACAATTCTGGAACGGCTACGAATTACACGGATATTGATATTAACTCTACATTTGCGGAAATAAGCTGGGGCAGTATGAAGCCCAAGATATACAGAAGTGGTATTCCGGTTATAAAAGATATCAATGAGACTACAGCTAGTCTTTCCATTGAGTATCAGATCGTTTCCCAGGATGATAATAAAAACCAGGAAATATATGACGTGACAGAATTTTACAGAATGCGTTATACAGAAACCAGAGTGATGCTTTTGGATTTTAAGAGAAGTGCGACTCAGGTGTTCACTGAAGATACGGTACATATTTCAGATAAAGGTTTGTTGCTGGGAGTACGGGATAAGAACGTGGAGTATGTGCTGAACGAGGATGCCGGAATTGTGGCATTTGTTCAGGAGGGTGATCTGTGGTCTTACTCTCCGGGAGATGGAAAAATAGCTCGGATCTTCAGTTTTCGCAAGGGCGCAGATGGAGATTTCAGAGATATCCGCTGGAATCATGATATCAAGATCATACGGGTAGAGGACAACGGGGATGTGGATTTTGTGCTATATGGATATATGAATCGTGGAATCCGGGAGGGTTACTGCGGGGTATGTGTCTATCATTACAGCAATGACCAGAATGTGGTAGAAGAAAGAGTATTTATTCCATTCACAGAATCCTATGAGTTCTTAAAAGAAGATCTGGGAAATCTGTCTTATGTCAGTACTGATAACTATCTGTTTCTTTTATTTGCAGAGAAGTTGTATCGGATCAATATCATGGAAGGAACCAGTGAGGTCCTGGAAGAGGGAATCAAAAGTGATGAATTTTCTGTTTCTGACACTAATGCCCATGCTGCCTGTGTAATTCAGGATGGAGAAAGTGCGGGAAATATAAAAGAAATTGATTTTGAGACTCTGGAAACAAGGACTTTGGCAGCTTCTTCCGGCCAATCGTTAAGTCTGGTGGGATTTATGAATGAGGATCTTGTGTATGGAATAGTAGTAGATGGCGATACTGTGACAGATGACAATGGTCACCAGACTACGGGAATCCATACGATCCGAATTGAGGGCTTTGATGGAAGTGTAAAAAAAGAGTATCATCAGGATGGTTTGTACATCACAGGAATTACAATGGGGAATACTATGATGGAATTTGAACTGTCAAAGAAATCAAAAAATAGCTACAAGGCAGTGAATAAGGACAATATCCTGAATAATACAAAGGCTTCGGCTGCCCAGGCATCTGTTGAGCTGATAAACAGTTCAAGAACAGGAACCCAGGTGCGCCTGGCACTGGAGGAAGAGCCGGAAATAGAAGAACCGCTTGTTGTTTATTCTAAAATGAAAAATGTCGGGGATGATAAGATTACGCTGGATCCACGGGTGTCCACAGAAAATACATATTATGTGTATGCAAAAGGCGGTCTGGACAGCATCTATACAGATTCTGCACTTGCTCTTTTAAGAGCTGATGAGCAGACCGGAGTGGTGCTAAACCAGGCGCAGCAGTATGTCTGGGAGCGTGGAAATAAGAAAACCAAGCTGACTCTGAATACCGGAGACATTCCGGAAGCCATGTTGAGTGCTACATTGGATAAGGCAGCATTGCAGGAAGCTCTGGGCGATGAGGGGACGGTATTGGATCTTTCCGGATGTACACTTGATAGTGTATTGTATGAAATCAGTGCACAGAGGCCTGTAATTGCAAAGACAGGAGCTAATTCCAGTGTTGTGATCGTGGGATATGACGAGTATAATACATATCTGTACGATCCTGCAAAGGGAGAGACTTATCCATACGGAATGAATGACAGTACGGATTTATTTGAAAAAGCAGGAAATGTATTTATCAGTTATATTGAAAACATAAGGTATTAGCCGCTTAGATCAGAGTGTGCGTACGAAAGGCTTTTCTCAAAATTTCCCATAAGATAGAGGAGTGGTTATGAGAAAGACTTTCGGACATGCTCTGGGAGGATAATAAGGGTGCAGGAAAGGAAAACGAAAATGTTAAGCGAGAATATCACAAAACTTGTACAGTATGGAATTGAGACAGGACTGACTCCTGCCTGTGAGAAGAATTATACTATCAACCTTCTTCTTGATGCTTTTAAAGAAGATGAGTACACAGCACCAGATGAAGAATACTCTGATATTAATCTGGAGGAAGTGTTAAAAGCACTTTTGGATGAGGCTGTAGAACGTGGGCTGATTCAGGACAGTGTTGTATACCGAGATCTGTTTGATACCAGACTGATGAATTGCCTGATGCCTCGTCCTGCACAGGTACAGAAGACTTTCTGGGAAAAATATGAGAAATCTCCCGAAGAGGCTACTGATTATTTCTACAAATTAAGCCAGGACAGTGATTACATCCGCCGTTATCGTGTAAAGAAGGATCAGAAATGGACGGTTGAGTCTCCATATGGAGAAATTGATATTACCATTAATCTTTCCAAACCGGAAAAAGATCCAAAGGCAATGGCAGCTGCAAAACTTATAAAATCCAGTACGCAGGCCGGTATATGCGGCTCCGGCCCCAGGCCGGACGGGAAAGGCA
>OLOW01000402.1_pt1 | contig 29017 bp, 29 predicted proteins | sample 1672801 | NCBI WGS metagenome assembly OLOW01 (sample SAMEA3136725, study PRJEB25190) | human gut metagenome | biome: human gut; feature: human-associated habitat; material: faeces | place: Austria | collected 2013 | reverse complement strand
TGCCGCACTGTGGGAGCCTCGGGCGGGAAAATAGGTAGCCGCCGGATACCAAACATCAAAAACACCTGTGTTGCACGGGCGTTTTTCTTAGTATATCAGGCACTTTTTGGAAATTCACCATCTTCGCGGCTTGTGCGCCTGCAACCTTTAAATATATGCTTTTGTCAGGCTTTTCTTTTCTCTTTGCTTCTTTCGTCTTTTCTTTTCGTCCGAAAAGAAAAAAAAAGAAGGGAAAACCCCAATGATTATTCTCCCGGGCAGGGCGAATTCGCTGTTTTACAGTTTATTTTATTGACAGGCGTTATATTGTCAAATTATACTTTTGCTATGATAAACAGGTTTTGCAAAAGAGCGGCGGCGCTGGTGCTGGCGTTGATAGGGATGGCCGCTGCATGCGGGTGCGCGAAAAGGGCGGAGGCGGACGCCACCTTCGTCATGCTCACCGCGCCCACGGTGGAGCCGATAGTCACCCCCGTGCCCACGCCGGAGAGCACGCCCCCGCCGAAAAAAACGCCAAAGGCCGAAAAAACGCCAGAGGATAATAAGAAAGAGGACGAAGCCAAAGAAAAGGAAAAGGAAAAGCCCAAGAGCACCGCAGACCAGAAGGAGGAAAAGAAGGCCTCCGCCAAGACACCCCACGCCAAGGACTATACTAAGGTCGATATAAAAAAGGCAAGCGGCACAAGGGTCACGGACTTCGAGACGGACAGGATAGACGGCGGAAAGCTGAGCCAAGGCTATTTTTCCGGCGGGACCATAACGCTTGTAAACGTATGGTCCACCACATGAGGTATATGCGTGGACGAGATGGGTCGTCTCGCAAATCTATATAAAGAATACAGGAACACCGGAGTGCAGTTCTTAGGTATATGCGCCGACGTATACGGCCTTAACGGGCAGACCTGCAGCGACGCGAAGGACTACATAGCCTCCACCGGCGCTGGCTACCCCCAGATAGTGGCCACAGAGGCACTGCTGCGCTATGTTTCGTATATGCCCAGCACACATATTTTCGACAGCTCGGGCAGGATGATAGCAAAGTACGCGGGCACTCTGAGCGAAGCCGAATGGATAAACGTGATAGAGACGCTTATGGCAAAATATTCATAAAAATAAAAGGGCCAGAACAGCCCTTTTTTGTTTGGATCTTAAAAATCACGGAGCGCTCATTTTGAGCATCTCTCGGGCAATATCGAACTTCAAAGAGGCGTATTCGTCGGTGGTAGGCACCTCCAGCATGACCAGCACCAGGCGCGCGTCCTTGTCCTCCGTATCGCAGCGGAAGCCGGCAAACCAGGATATCTGGCGGCTCTTGTCGTTGCCTATTTCGGCAGTACCGGTCTTTGCGGCCACGGTGACGGAGGTCACCTTCAGGGAACGGCCGGTGCCGTTGAGGTTGTGGTCAACCACGTCCTTAAGATACGGAACAATAATATCCAACGAATGCTGCTCTATTACGCCGCTCTTCCATACTTTGGGGCTGGCCCTGGAGACGTTGTTGTATTTTATGCCCTCAGTTTCATACAGGCCGTCCACTATATAGGGCTGCATTATATTGCCGCCGTTGGCAAAGGCGCAGAACATTGTGGCCATCTGCAGGGGGGTAGTCAGTATTTCGCCCTGGCCGTAGCCGCTGTCCGCAAGAAGCATGAGGGTAAGCTCGGTATCGTCGTTGTACAGCTGCGATTGGGCCACGTTCAGGTCAAAGGGCATGGTATCGCCAAAGCCTATGCTCTTCATGTAGCTGGTATAGTTGTCCCAGCCCATGAGCAGCGCGGCGTTGGCAAAGTAAATGTTATCGGAATGCACTATGGCGCTGCGCATGTTGAGGGGACTCAGACGGCCATACTTGACCTGAGTGCGCTTTATTTTGCTGCCGAGCCAGGTGCCATAGTCGGTAGGCAGCCAGTAGTCATCCACGATCTCGCCGGTGAAGACGTAGTTTTCATCCAACGTGCCGCTTTGCAGCGCCGCTACGGCGGTAAACGCCTTCAATACCGAGCCGGGAGGGTAAAGGCCCTGAGTAAGACGGTTATAAAGAGGCTTGTTGGCCTTGCTCAACAGCTCCGCGTAGTCTGCGGAGCTTATGCCCTTGGCAAAGGCGTTCAGGTCGTAACCCGGCCAGGAGGACATTGCCTCTATGGCACCGGTCTTGGGGTTCATGACCACTACCGCGCCTGCGGTAGTCTCACCGAAAAGCACGCTGTCCAGCACGAAGTCCAGCCGTTTTTGCAGCTTGTAGTCAATCGTGAGCTGAAGGTCCAGTCCGTCCTCGGCGGGCTTGGTGTACAGTGTGCGGCGGTTGGTGCCCTGAGAGGTGCAAATGTATATATGGTAGCCGTCATTGCCTCTCAGCTCTTTTTCGTATTTGGCCTCCAAACCGTTGCGGCCAACGTAGGAATCCGAGGTATACAGGCCGTTCTCGGCATCCCGGCCCTCGTTCAGCTCCTTGAGCCTGGCCTCCAGCTCTTCATCGCTGCCGGCGCTGACTATGCCTACATAGCCTAATGTATGGGCCAGCATGTCATTTTCGGGATAAGAGCGCACCGAGCCGTAGTTGCCGTAATCTATGCCTATGCCTTCTATTTCGAGAAGCTGAGCTTCAAGGTATTCTGGGAACTCGCCCTGATAGAACTGCTTGAGCACGGCAACGCCGTCGTAGGCCTTACTCAGCTTTTTGTCTATGGCCTCCCTGGTCATGCCGAGGAGGGAGGAGCACTTGTTGTAGAAGTAGTCGCGATTGGTGTCGTTCAGCCTGTCCGGCATGGCATAGACGGATATTTTTCCTTCAGTGGTGGCCAATACCTGCCCGCCGGCCATTATCTCGCCCCGCTTTGCGCTTATGCGGGCCACGCGGACTGTATCGCCCCATTCCATCTCGGGAAATATGAGATTTGGCGACCACTCTATGAACCACCTGTTGCGGGACTTTATGGCTACCATGCGATGCTCGCCGGATACGTCGCCCAAAAGGGGAGAGGAATATGTAGCGGTGAAGTTGACTATGGTGAATACCTCGCCCTCGTTGACTTGGATATTATCGTACAGTACGGAGGTTATCTCCAGCGCATCGAATATGTTCATGTATTTGGCGATAAACTGATTTTTGCTTATGAGCCCTTCTGATTCGCGGTTGGGCTCAAGCTTGGCCAAAGCCACATAGTCAGGCTTTTCATTGGGGTCTATGGGCTTGGAAGGGTCCACGCCGGCAGTCTCGTCAGGAATGAAGGTTACGGCGCCGTCCAGAAGGCTGTATGCCCCCTCATAGTCGCCGGAGGATATTTTAGACAAAAAATCAAGACACACCTGCTTGCCGCTTGAGCCGGTACAGCCCGGCAGCAGGCAAAGGCAGCTGGCCCATATCAGAATTATGCTTAAAGCTCTTTTCAACCCTGCTTCTCTTTCGCTCCCATGTTGAATAAATAATTGATTATAACAAAATTATAGCTTGGGGATAATCATATGTAAACGGCTGACAATAAAAGTTTACACAGGTAAATTTGACAGCATTGAGATGTATTGATAAAATAAACTAAGTGAAAGGGAACGCCATGGTTCGACGGAAAAAGAAAAAATCCATATCGGCACTGTTTTCGGGGCGCAGGAAAGGTACGCAGCAGCGCAGGGCGAGAAGCGCGAGCCGCCCCGGCTTCGGCTGGGCAAATATCGGCCTTATTGCCGCGGTATTGGCAGCGGGGGCCTTTTTCGCATGGGCGCTCATGTTCTCGGACGGACGGCTTAATATATATTTGAAGGACGGCGGTCGAACTCACCAATACCTTACGTGGAGGACCAATGCCGGCGAGTTCCTCACGGCAATAGGCGCGAAGCTGGACGAGAACGACACACTGTCGGTAGCGAAGGACGCGGAGCTTACCGACGGCGAAACCATAGAGATAACCAGGGCATACCCCATAGCGGTGCAGTCCGGCGGCAATACCGAGGTGATGTACCTCAGCTCCGGCACGGTGGGCGACGCGCTGGACAAGGCGGGAGTCACGGTAAAATCAGGAGACGAGATATCGGAACTCACCTTCCGGGATCTTGAGCCCGGCATGAAGATAAGCCACACCGCCGTGGATGTTACATACAAGGTATCCTACAAGACCCTTGACTACGACGAGATAATCAAAAAGGACGACAGGGAGTACGAGAGCTTCAAGAAGGTGGAGGTAGAGGGCAAGGACGGCAAAAAGCAGATAACCCAACGCATAACCGTAAAGGACGGCGTGGAGGTATCCCGGGAGGTCGTAGACCAGATAATCACCGAAAAGGCCGTGGACGAGATAATACGCGTCGGCACCAAGATACGCTACCAGACCAACTTCAAGGGAGAGACCAGACGCTGGAAGGAAGCCCCGAAGGACGGCGTAAACGGCTGGAAGAGCATGAAGGTGGACAAGATAACCGCCTATTGCACAGGTACCCGCACGGCCACCGGCACGACGCCCAAGCTGGGTACAATAGCCGTGAACACATATTACTTCAAATACGGCACCCAGTTGTATGTGAGGGGCTACGGCTACGGCACGGCAAGGGATACCGGCGCATTCAGAAAATATACCAACTCTTCCGGAAAGCCTATGAACCAGCTGGATCTCTGGTTCAACTCGGAATCGGAGGCGAGGCGCTGGGGAACAAAATACAACGTGACTATCTGGTATAAATAATGAGCACAGCTTCAGTAAAATGTGAACTTGAAAAATACGGCCTCACGCCCAACAGGGCGCTGGGGCAAAATTTTTTGGCCAGCGACGCCGCGGCAAGGACTATTGCCGAGGCTGCTTGTGAAAACGGATGTCCCGTCATAGAGATAGGACCGGGCATGGGGGCGCTGACTGCCGAACTGGTAAAATGCGCCCAAAGGGTAGCGGCCATAGAGATAGACAGACGCATGGCGGAGATAATCGCGGACAGGCTGCCCGAGGTACAGCTTATCAACGAAGACGCGCTAAAGGCGGATATACCGGGGCTTATAGCGGCCCTCGGCGGCAGGGCGAATATCGCGGCGAACCTGCCGTATTACATAACCACGCCGCTTTGCGTGAGGTTTTTATCCATAGGCGCAGACGGCAGCATACCCGCCATGACGCTTATGATGCAGAAGGAAGCGGCGGAGCGGTTCACGGCAAGGCCGGGGGACCGCGTATACGGGCCGCTGACGGTGCTTGCGGGGTATTATTATGAGGTTACTAAGCTCATGGAGCTGTCCCGGGATATGTATTACCCCCAGCCTGATGTGGACTCGGTAGTGCTGAAGCTTACGGCCAAGGGCGCGGAAAAGCTTTTTGAGCTGGAGTGGCTGCTGAACAGGGCATTTGCAATGCGCAGAAAGACTCTATCAAACAACCTCAGGGCTGCAGGAATATCGGACGAACGGCTGAAATCGCTGCTTGGAGCTTGCGGCATAGAGGGAAATATACGCGCAGAAAAGCTCACGGTGGCACAATTTGCAAATATTGCGCGGGAAATAGAGGCGCACGGGAAATAACGACAAAACCCTATAAAAAGCGATACTGTGGAAAAAGTGGATGAACGCCACTTTTCAGGCAAACTAACAAAGCCTTCGAGTCATTGACCCGAAGGCTTTGCAATACCGCGCACCCGAATCTCGACGTCACGTCCCATGGGCGTTTTCGCCATCAGGTTGCTACTCCCGGGCATGCCCGCGGCACACCTGCGCTTCCGCTTAATGCTGCTGCCTTCCGGCCCTGACATGGTTCACAGTGGCAAGTTGCACGGGACCCGGGGATCGACGCCCCACGATGGCGGCGGCCCCACAGGGGTGAGCCTCAAAACGGGGATTCAGCCCTGCTGTAGCGGATTGCAGGTATAGGGCACCGCTATCTCCCCGCTTAGCGCGGCAAGGTTATTTTAACAAGGCAGGGGCAATTAGTCAATAAAACGCACAAAAAAATTGCTTTGGAAGGGGGTCCAAAGCAATTGTCGGTTTGTTGTTGGTTTTGAAAGGGTTTCTCTCACTTGCAAGCTTATTATAACCCGCGGGGAGACGGAAATCATCACAAAAGTATTACAATCTGCTGAAATGTTCATTAAGTTTTAAAGAAATATTTGTTTTATGGGCCGTTTGAGGTATAATCATGCCGTCAGGCGACCCAAACTCCATATAGGAAAGGAAAAGGCAAAATGAAAAGGACGATAAGGATAGAAGGCATGATGTGCGGCCACTGCTCCGGCAGGGTAAAGAAGGCGCTGGAGGCCGTGGCGGGAGTTGAGACCGCGGAGGTGAGCCACGAGACAGGCATGGCAGCAGTGACCCTGAACGGCCACGTATCCGACGAGGCGCTGGCCAAGGCCGTGACCGATGCGGGCTATAAGGTAGCGGGCATAGAGTAGCGTCTGCACTTTTGGTGCATGAAATATGCCCCGAAGCTGTCCTTTACAGCGAAGAACGGCGGGGTGTATAATGAACACGATGGAAAAACAGGCAAGGGACAAAAAGGAGAGGCTTCGGCATCTCCTTTTATTTTTTGCCTGCACCAGGCATCATCGCGATGAAAAATACGGCGGCCCGCCGAAAGGGGCAGAGAAAAGCGACGGTATACCGCCGCTTTTTTGTTTCAGGAGGAAAAATGATATTCAGAAAGGAAAAGGAGCACGGCGTACTCACCGAGGAGGAGATTCTGGACATGGCCCGGGACATTGCGGAAAACGACCCGGCCTACATCATAGGCTCCATGCTCATCAAAAGCGTGTGCGACGATACCGGCCTCGACGAGGGGGCTGCCTTCAGCATGCTGCTGGACGGGGGCGGAATGCCCAAGGGCATAGCCGCTATCAGCGCCAGAGCTGCAAACGACCTCATGCGCCTCTACAAGGAGGGAGGCATAGAGGGCGAAATTGACAGCTATCTGGAGGACGAGAGGTTCGTGAAGATGCTGCTGGAGATGCCGGTAAAGGCGGCGCTCAGGCTTTATGCCGCCGAGTGCAACGCAGATGCCGCCGCCAAGGCGGAGCGTGAAAAGGGCGCTATGGACGTGATGGAAAAGCTGGCGGCCCGCAGGGCGCTGCCCTCGCCCATAAAGGGCAATACCCCCGCCGCCGCGGATACGGACTACGCCAACATGCCCACCAGGGAATTCAACCTCATAAAGGAAAGACTGATGCGCGCCGCCAGCGAGGGCAGGCGCGTTTCGTTGTAAAGGCATAAAAAGGAAGGAGAAAAATAATGAGTATCAACACTACCGCAAACACCGCAGGTACCACCAAGCTCAACAAGACCTTTTACGACCGCCAGCTGCTGGAAAGCGCCAAGACCCGCTTTGTACACGCCAAGTACGGCCAGAAGCGCCCTATTCCCAAGAACAGCGGCAAGCGGGTGGAATTCCGCAAGTGGAACCTCTTTGACGCAAACGACGCCATGGAGGCACTTCAGGAAGGCGTTACCCCTGCCAGCCAGGCTCTGTCCCAGAGCAACGTAGAGGTGGAGGTGGCCCAGTACGGCGCATACGTGGAGGTATCCGACCTGCTGGACATGACCGGCTATGACCAGGTAATCTCCGAGAGCGCGGAGCTGCTGGGAGAGCAGCTGGGCACCGTGGTGGAGTGGGTCACCCGCGATGCCATGAACGCCGGCACCAATGTGCAATACGCAAACGGCAAGTCCGGCCGAGGCGAAATAACCGCCGCCGATAAGCTGACCGTGGCGGAGATACGCAAGGCGGTGCGCACCCTCAAAAAGGCCAAGGCGCGTCCCTTCGGCGATGAGGGCAGAAAGCCCCACTTCATCTGCATCTGTTCCCCCGAGGCCACCTATGACCTTCAGAGCGATTCCCTCTGGCAGGACGTATCCAAGTACTCCTGCGCGGAGCAGATATATTCCGGCGAGATCGGCCGCCTGTTCGGCGTGGTATTCGTGGAATCCACCGAGGCAAAGGTGTTCTCACAGAGCGTGCTGAACAAGGTGAAGACCGCCACCAGCTCATCCAAAACCTTCGTGCTCAAGAACAGCCCAAAGGACGCGGAGGCGGCGTATCTCTCCACTGCGGGAAACAAGATAAAGATAGGTACCGCCGAGTATACCGTAGCCTCCTTTGACGCGGCTACCAATACCGTCACCCTGTCCGACAATGCCACCCTTACCGCCGACGCCATAGTATACAGCGAGGACGCGGGCAGCATAGACGGCACTACCAAGGCGGGCGCCGACGTGCATTCCACGCTTATTTTCGGCAGGGACGCCTACGGCATAGTGGACGTGGGCGGCAGCGGAGCCCTTCAGATCATCATAAAGCCCCACGGCAGCGCAGGAACCTCGGATCCTCTGGATCAGCGCGCCACCGTAGGCGCAAAGGTAGCGGCATATGCGGCAAAAATCCTCAACGAGCTGTGGATAATCCGCATTGAGCACGGCGTAAGCGCATAAATAACATCAGGAAATAAGTACGAAGGTACTGTTTCATATCCCTTTCAAGGGGGCCGAGGGGAAACCTTCGGCCCTTTTTTATTTGAGCAGAGAAAAGCTGAGAGAGTCAAGGAGGAAAGACAATGAATTACATAACCGATAAGGAAATAGACGCCATACAGGGCGACATGGGCGAGACGCTGAGAAAGCAGCCCCGAGTGCGCATGCGCATAGAGGGCAGCGGCTACTGGGAGGGCGGCATAAACGGCTGGTTCTTCAGGGTACGCCGGGGAGAGGAGACAGAGCTGCCCAAGTCCATTGCGGAGCTTATACAAAGAAGCGAGCAGGTGGCGGTGATGGGCGAGCGGGAGGTAAAGGCCTACAGGGGCGTTGGCAGAAGGGTGGCGCAGGTATGACGCTGAACGACATCATCGTATCCGCACTTGCCCAGCTGGACCGCGGCCACGACGCACAGAGCCTGGACGTATGGCGGGACAAGTTCACCCGCTTTGCAAACGACGGCGTGACGGACATCTGCGCCACATATAAGCCCCGGCGCACAGAGACTATCGACACCAGGGACGGCACGTTTACCACCGCAATGCTGTCGAGGGGCTGCCGCAAGGTGCTAAGCGTAAAGCGCGACGGCCGGGAGGAGGACTTTTACGACGGCGACGCTTCCGAGGTGATAGTCACCTCCGGCGGTCCCGGCAAAATTGAGGTGACGTACCGCTCGGTGCCAAGGGAGATGTTTGCGAGCACGGACGAGCCCGACATACCCGCATACATGCACGGATTGCTCGTAAGCTACGTCGTGGGCCGCGAGAGGGCTGCGGGGGACGTTTCCCAGCAGCGGGGCGGCAACATCTACTTCCAGATGTACGAGGCCGGCAAGGCCGCCATACGGCCACATCTGGGCGGCGGAACCAGCCAGCGCATAGTGAACAGGTGGTGAAGCCCATGGCCCGCAAGATATACAGGATAGACGAGTTCATGGGGCTGGATCAGTCCATGGGCGAAAACGGCATGGCGGCCTCATACAGTCCCGACGCCTGCAACATGGACACGGCGGACGGCGAGCTTACCGTAGCCAAGGGCTACACCAGGTACATAACATCAGCAGTTCCGGGTACCGAGGCCATACGCCGCATGTTCCTTTTCCATTCCGGCAGCGGCGATCAGGTGATAGTGGTAACGGGCGGCAGCGTATACGCCTACAGGGAAGGCGTCTGGGTGCTCATATACACCTTTACCGGGGGACTCACCGGCGGAAGGGTGGATTTTACCGAGGCCCGGATAGACGCCACGGATTATCTCCTTATCGCCAGCGGCGAGCAGCAGATAGTCAAGTACAACGGCGCACAGGCGGCGCTTTTCGGCAGCAGCGACGGGCTTTCGGATAAGCCGGTAAGCTACCTTGCTGCTTACAGAAGCAGACTCTTCGCGGCCGGGGACAGCAGCTGTCCCAACAGGCTTTACTGGTCCAAGCTCCCGGGCGGCAGCCGCACCATAGAATCCTGGGGCGAGGAATCCGGCTCGGTCAACGTCTCCGGAGGACATACCGAGATAGGCGCCAGCGCCGGCGACCCCATAGTAGGCCTTGCGGCGCTTTCCAACCAGCTGCTCATATTCAAAAAGCGCAGCCTTTACCGGCTCATAGGCGACAAGCCATCGAATTTTACGGTGGAACGCATAGATTCCGACGTGGAGACGGCGGCGTATACCTCCCTCGTAATGAGCGGGGATATGCTGTACTTCATGACCAAGGGAGGCCTATGCAGGTTCAACGGCGTATCCGCAGCGCTCATGCCTGACGCCCGGCGGATAAAGAAGCTGCTTTCAGGCGCCGACGTATCTCTTTCCAAGGGGGCGGCGGCCCGCAGCAAGCTTTACTACTCATTCGACGACGCCAAGGGCGGCGGCATCATTGAATACGACCTTGTGCGGCACACCTACATGCTGCGCCGCGGCTTTGACGTAGGCGACATAGCCTCGTGGGACGGAAGGCTGTACATAGTCAATTCCGGCCGCTACGTGTGCCTCTTCGACGACGGCAAAAGCTACGACGGCAAGAACATCGAGGCCTGGTGGCGCACACCTGAGACGGATCTTTTCGACAAGAGCGGCGTAAAGGCCATGCGGTCCCTCTGCTTCAGGGGCCACGCCCAGGGCGCCGCCACAGCCATGAACGCGGAGGTGAGCGTGGGCAGCGCAAGGACTGCCACAAGGGTGCTGCTGCCTACGGAGGAGAGCGAGGTAGTGGAGGTGCCGCTTAAAAACGAGGGCAGGACATTTTCGCTCAGGATCGCCAACGAGGCGGGAGGCCGCTTCACTCTGCGCGGCGGCATAGAGCTTTCATTTGAAACCTGGAGGAGGGTGGAATAAATGGCTCTTGATATGCGGGCGCTTTACTATGTGACGCTGCCGGATATAAAGGACGCGGAGCTTTACAGAGAGACGGTAAAGGCCAACGAAAACAACCTTAATCAGAACTTTACGGCCATTGCCCAGAAGATAGAGGAGCTGGAAACGCGGCTTTCCGCCCTCGAATAGGCAAGGCAGTACAAAAAGGAGGAAAACACCATGGCAAAATATTATATGAACGGCTACACACCTCCAGAGGGAGTGAATTCCGCATCAAAGGTAAAGGAATACCAGCGGCAGCTCGGCGTAAAGGCGGACGGCATATGGGGGCCTGATACCGACGCGGCATACAGGGCCAGCCTTAACCGCAGCGCCCAGCGGCAGACCCAGAGCAGAAGCGGCTTTGACTGGGGGGATTCCGGCAGGAACGAGGCATTTGACGGCTACTACAACGCCATAAGGAACAGCCTGTCCGTCCCGACCGTGACGGTAAAGGCGCCCAGCGCCGGCGAGGTGAAGGACATGTGGAGCGGGGTGCTTCGCCCCAGCGCCGACGCCGCCATAGAGCGGCGCAACAGGGCGGCCGAGCGCGAGATGGCCGAGATAGACGCGGATGCCGTTTCCCGGGGTATGGGCCAGAGCAGCTATGTAACATCGGTAAAGGCCCGGCAGATGGAGGAGGCCCAGGACGACATAAGCGACATTGAGGCGCAGTACGGCGCGGCGCTGGCAGAGAAGATATACGATACGCTGTACAAGTACGATCAGATGAGCTTAAACGCCCAGCAGTACAACGCGGAGGCTCACGCGGCTGCGCAGAAGACCGCACTCAGCATGGCGTCGGACTGGTACAATCAGTACCTCAGCCAGCAGAACGCCGCCATCGCCGCCGCGGCAAAGGGAAGCTCCTCTAAGTCGTCAAAGGGCGGCTCCGGCTCGAAAAAGAGCAGCCTTTCCAGAGAGGACTACACCGAATATGTACGCAACCTCACCGCCGAGCAGCGCAGGCAGCTCTTCAGCAGCGAAAACAGCTATTGGAGCAGCAGGCGCGAGGAGATATACTCTGCCCTCGGCAAAACCCTTTACGATAGCCTTAAGAAGAAATACGGCGGTTAAGGGGGTGCCTATGGCTGCGGTAAAAAAGACCTTCGATATTGCGCTGGACATAGCGGACGCTGGGGCGAACCGGGAATTCACGGTGGTGGACGGGGACAACGGCAACGTGCTTGCCATACTCCTCACAGACGGGGGCTACCCGGTAGACCTTACCGGGTGCCGGGTCATAGCGGTGTTCTCAAAGAGCGACGGCACCGCCTGTCAGGATAGCTACGATGCTGACGGCGGCATAACTCTTTGCGGCACGCTGAACAATCAGGTGGATATAGAGCTTTTTGCGGGTTCCGTGGCTCCCGGAACGGTGGAGTGCGAGCTCCAGATATACTCGGATCCCAGCCTTTCCACCCTCGTCACCACGGCAAAGTTCAACTTTGCCTGCCGCAAGGCTATTTTTTCCGGCGAAACGCTGACCTCTGCGCCGCAGTACCCACAGCTTACTTCCCTTATGGAGAGGGTGGAGGTGCTGAACGCGGAGACCGCCGCTGCGGCGGGGGCGGCAAACTCCGCCGCGGCGGACTGCAGGGCAGCAATGGAGGGAAACGTCACAACATGGAAAATACTCAGATACTCTTAAACCAAAAAGGAGGGATTGCCTATGGCAGTATACCTTGGAAATGAGCTGGTGCTGGCAAACGGCGTGGGCGGCACAAGCCTTGCCAACGGCCACGCCTCCACCCACGCAAAGGGCGGCAGCGATGAGCTGGCCCCGGCGGACATAGGGGCGGCGGAGGAGGTACATACACACACGGAATACGCATTAAAGCCGGTAAGCATGGTGGTTGAGCTGCCGCTGGACGGCTGGGTGGTGGGCACATACAGCTGCACACAGGCCATAAGCGTGGACGGAATGAGAAGCGGCAAGTACGCCATAGTAGGCCCCGTACCAAAGGACTGGGACGAATACGTGGGGGCTAACGTACACTGCGCCGTACAGGGATACAATTCGCTCACGTTCTTAGCCGATAAAAAGCCGGCCACGGACCTCCGGGTAAACGTACTGATATGGGGGTAGGATAGTATGCTTTTCAATCTCGTATGCGGCGTGAACTACAGCATGGGAATAGCCTCCGGCAGCTTTGATGGCATAGACAGCTCGAGGGTGCTGACCGTGAACAAGACAATAGACCCGCTGGCGCTCGTCATAAAGACCACGGTGGGCTCCTCCAGCGAGCTTATAGTGTACTACAGGGAAAAGCCCACGGACAGCTTTTCCACAGTAGTTGGCGGGAGCGTGCCGGTATCCTGCAGGCTGCTGGGCGAATACGGCACAAAGCTGCTGCTGACGGTGCATAACGCCAGCGCCGCAAACTGTGCCGGCGTTGAATACCATATATTGGGGGTGAAAAAGCAATGACAGCCACGGAAAAGGATCTCAGCCTTATGAAGGTACACGTATTCAAGACCGTGGACGAGTATGAGGCGGCAAGGAGCGGCGGGCTGATAGGCGCGGACGACCTCGTCATCACGCCGGATACCGGCGCCATAGACGGCGAGATGTCGGATACCTCCACAAACACAGTGCAGAACAGGGTCATAAAGGCCTATGTGGATTCCGCCATAGCCGCCGCAATAGCTTCCCTTAATGAATAAAGGAGAGAGCATATATGACAGAGCTGTTCATAAAATACCTTAAAGGCCATGTGGGCGACATATACGTATGGGGCGCCCAGGGCGAAACAAATATAACCGAGAAATGGATACGCCGGCGGGAAACCGGCGAGAAAAACGCCAAACGCGCCATAGCCCTATGGGAAAAGCGTAAGGCGGAGGGCAGGAGCCCTATAGCCGCCTTCGATTGCAGCGGGCTGATAGTCAAGTTCCTGCTGGACAATAAGCTTATAAAGAGCGACATGTCCTCCCGGGGGCTGTACTCCGCCTGCGAAAAGCTGAACGACAGGAGCCAGCTCATGCCGGGGGACCTGCTTTTCCGCCATAACGGCAAGCGCATACATCACGTTGGCGCGTATATAGGCTGCGGCCTCGTAATAGAGGCAATGGGCCGGGACGACGGGGTGGTGCTCAACTGCCTGGATTCAAACGGCGCTGGCTACTGGAACAGATACGGCAGGCTGCCCGTACTGAAGGACAGCGGGGAAACGGAAGAGGTATACGAATGCTGCAAGGGGGAGGACTGTCCCTGCCGGCAGCTTATGAAGGAAATACTGAAAGGAGAAAATAATGAACAATAATCTGATAACAGGGGTGCTGGCAGGAGTGAGCGGTGTGCTCAGCTACATTTTCGGCCCCTGGGACGCCATGATAATGGTGCTCATAGCAGTAGTGGCCCTGGATTACATCACGGGCGTGGCTTATGCTGCGGTATCAAAGACGCTGAGCAGCGTTATAGGCTTTAAGGGGCTGTTGAAGAAGGTCTTCATATTCGTACTGGTGGCGCTGTCCACAATGCTTGACAAGCTGGTGCCCGCCACAAACGGTGCGGTGAGGAGCGCTGTATGTATGTTCTACATCGCCAACGAGGGGCTTTCCATACTGGAAAACGCGGGCCGTATCGGCCTGCCCATGCCGGAGGCGCTGAAGGGCGCGCTGGTGAAGCTCAAGGACGGGAAAAACGATATGGCCGAGGGCAAATAATTAGGGGGGGGCGAAAGCCCCCCCTCAGTCTGTCAAAAAACCCCAGGGTTGATAAGGGGCCGCAGCCCCTTATGGTTAATCCGGCTCTGACGACATGTGCGTCAGAACGGATGAAAACCCAGAGGTTTTCGTACTTTGCGGATTTTGCCGCCCGGGAGCGAATGCGAGAGGCAAAACCCGTAAAACTCAAAAAAGTGGCATTCAGCCACTTTTTTGACACTCTGAAGCCCCGAAAAAAATCGGGGCCTGCTTTTTTCTTTTGCCGTGGTCAGCGCATTATCTGATATGTGGCGTCTACCGTGGCCGTCACCTTTATGGTGGGCATTACGGTCTGCGCTTCGGTCAACGCGTCCTCCGCGGGCTCCGCCGCAGCCTGCGCCTTTAGGGTCCTATTGGTATCGTCGTATACCACCGCGCTGTCTGCGCCGCCGTTTTCATCTATGGAGATGGGCAGGTTTGTCAGGCGCACTCCCGCACCGGCCGCTATTGCCCTGGCCTTTGCGCCCGCCGACTCCACCGCCATGCCTAACGCCTGAAGGTATGCCTCGGAGTCATCCTCTATGGAGTATTGGGGGCCGGATACGTCGCTCGCGCCGGCGGCAACGGCCTCGCTTATAAGGCTCCCCAGCACATCCATGTCCCTGACCTTGACGTTCACGGTGTGGTATACCTCATAGCCCACCACCTTGGAGGTATTCTTGCTGTAATCCCGAACCTCGTTTATATTGAGATAGCCGGTCTCGATATCCTCCTCCGCTATGCCCCTGGCCTTTATTACTTCAAGCACTGCCTCCATCAGCTTCGCGTTATTCTGCTGCGCCTCGGATACGTCCTTTTCCTGGGCCCTTACGGTAAAGCCCACCTCGGCAATATCCGGCTTTATACTTACGGTGCCGGTGCCGGTCACCCTTACGGTGCTTCTGGTATCATAATATCCGTCGGTGCTCTGAGTCGATGCCACTATATTCTTTTGCTCCTCTATCTGGTCCTGGCTCTTACAAGCAGCGGCCGAAAGGGCCAACATTGCTATGCAGAGCGCTATTGCCGCTATCCTTACTTTCTTACTCATTTTCATTGTCACTTTTACCGTTACTCCTTTTTCTCGGTATTTTCTTTCTTATTGGCGCTGAGCTTTTCCATGCGTTCCCGCCGCTCCTGCGCCTTCGCCTCGCGCTTTACGGCATTCCTAGCTTTCCCCTTCTTTATGAGCTTCACTACGAGCACAACTATCGCGGCCAGCACCGCGATCACCAGTATCGCGGGTATTGCGCATACTATGGCTACCAGTGCGTTCTCGAGGAATACGCCTACCGCCACGAAGCTCTCCGAAAGCCCCGCGGACATACGCTCGCCCATGCCTTCCTTTGCGGCAGGGCCTTTGGTGAGGCGGTTCTCGTTGATAGTCACATAGACCGTGGTATAGTCCACCAGGTCGTCATAGCGGCGGAGCTGCGTCGTGTACTGCTCTATCTCGAGCGTCGTCTCGGATATGGCCTTTTCAAGCTCTACCAGATCCTCCATATTGCCGGTGGTCTTCATTATTTCCTTGAGCCTGTCAAGCTGATCCCGAAGCACGCCCAGGCGGGTCTCGGTATCAAAGTAGTTGAGGGTTATATCCTCGGTATCGCAGTTGCTGTAGGTTATCTCTCCGGTGCCCTGGGTAAAATCTACGAATTCCTTGGCCTTGGCGGTAGGAATACGGAACGCCAGGTTGGCGGTGCGGCCATAGTCGGAGTACGTCTCGGGCTTTGTGCCGCTCACGCTGGAGGACTGTACATAGCCGCCGAGCTGCGCCGCCTTGTCCTGAAGCTGCTTGAAGTGGTTATCGAACTCATCGGTCCGCATCTCAAATGTATAGGTGGTGATTATCTTGTGATTGCCGTAGTTTGGGTCGGCCTCGCCTGCTTCAAAGCCACCGGCGGCGCTTTCAGACGCTGCCGTGGTCATCGAGGTTTCGGGTTCGTAGGCCGGCTCCTCGGCGGCAGCCGTATCATAAGCGTAGTTATAGCTTTCCTCCGTCGTTGCCTTCATAGAGGACTGCGAGGCAGCGCAGCCGGAAAGCAGCATGAGTACAAGCACTGCACATACTGTTATCCTTAACCTTTTCATCATGATAAATACCTCCGTTGTAAGCTTATGTGGGGATTGATGCCGGTTCCGATTCTCTTATGCCTATAAGACGTACAGGCAGGCGAAATGGTTGCGCTTTTTTGAACATTTTTCTAAAATAATTATATCAGGCGCTGCCGCCGCACTCAAGCGCTCCTTCGCTCCCGCACACCTATTATGACGCCGCATATTATGAGCAGCGCACCTATTACGCTCATGAGCGTTATGGGCTCATGCAGGAACAGTGCGCCCGTTATAAGCGTTACAAACGGGTTTACATAAATATAAGTGTTCACCTTCACTATGCCGAGCCTGCGGGTCGCCATGTTCCATGTGGTGTAGCTTATCCCGCTGCCGAGTATGCCGAGGAACGCTATGCAGAAGAGCTTTTGCGGGTCCGCAAGCTCATACAGCGGCATATTCAGCTCCCCCGTAAAGCATGCAAGCGGCAGAGTGGTCAGTATTGCGAAAAAGGTCATTCGGCGCATAAGAAAAAAGCTCGAAAACCTGTGTACATAGCGCGTTATCATTACGGAGTACAGCGCCCAGAATATCGCGGCGGCTATGGACAGCATATCACCCAGCGGATTGAATTTCAGCACCACTGTCCCGTTGAACACCACCAGCGCCACGCCCACAAGGGCGATGAGCGAGCCGTACACCGTATTCCTCCTGAGCCTGTTCCCTTTTGTAAAGAAATGCGCCAGCACGGCAGTCCATATGGGCGCCGAGGCTACGAGTATGCTTACGTTTGACGCAAGGGTATACCTGAGGGCATTGTTTTCGCAAAGGAAATACGCCGTATCCGCAAAGAGCGACATGAAAAACATACCGAGGTTATCCACGGCCATAGTCTTTTCCGTCTTTGGATACATACACCACAGCACGGCATATGCCACTAAAAAGCGCATCAGCATTATCTGCAAGGGCGTAAATACGCTGAGCAGCGTTTTACTGAATATAAAGGTGCTGCCCCATACGCATATGGTGGCAAGCGCTATAAGGTGGCCGCCCAGCCCTTCCGTCCCCTTTTTGCCGCATTCCATGGGCATTTCTCCTTGTCGGTTGGTAAAACCCGCTGTTTTTGCAGTATTATATCACAGCCCTTATTATTTCGCTTTACTTTTCGCGAAAAAAACAGTAGAGTAGTATTTGGTGGCAGTTCGGCATAGCTGACTTACGAAAATATTTCCGCATGTTCCGGCAATTTTTTCCGGGCCGAAAGCCACTGTTTTTACGCGTTAATAAACCTTTTTAGGGAGGATATTTATAAAGTGGGTATTTTCTCTGTAATTTCACTTCTGGGCGGACTTTCCATATTCTTATATGGAATGGACATTATGGGGGACGGCCTCAAAAGCAGCTCCAGCAAAGCCCTTAAAAGCATGCTGGAAAAGGTCACCCACAGCGCGGTGCTGGGTATGCTCACGGGCACCCTCGTAACCAGCGTCATACAAAGCTCCACCGCCACAATAGTGCTTACCGTGGGCCTTTTGAGCGCCGGGATACTCAACCTTCGCCAATCCATAAGCATAGTCATGGGCGCGAACATCGGCACCACCGTCACGGCGCAGATAATCCGCCTTATGGATATAAACTCAAGCGGCGCGGCATTCCTCGAGATATTCAAGCCCTCCACGCTGGCTCCGCTCGCCGTGCTTTGCGGCATAATATTCCTCAAATTCGTCAAAAGCCAAAAAACAAAGGGCATCGGCATGATGCTCATGGGCTTCGGCATACTGTTCACCGGCCTTATGGGAATGACGGAGGCTGTATCGCCACTGTCCGAATCCCAGGCATTTACGGATGTTTTGCAGAAATTCTCCGATGTGCCGATACTTGGCATACTTACCGGTCTTATAACCACCTTTATCGTGCAGAGCTCTTCCGCCGTGATAGGTATGGTTCAAGCGCTTTCATCTACCGGCGCTTTCACCTTCCAGACCGTGTATCCCCTTATAATAGGCATCAACCTTGGCACCTGCATAACTACCGCCATTGTCTGCTCCATAGGAACAGACAAGGACGCCAAGCGCACCGGCATTGCACACATATTATTCAACTGCATCGGCACGGTGCTGTTTATGGCGGCAATACCCCTGCTGCACCACGCCGGGGCGCTGAACTTCATATGGGGCAAGCCCATGAACAGCGGCGGAATAGCAAACTTTACTACCATTTTCAATCTGGTGACAGCGGTGGCGCTGCTTCCCTTCACAAACCAGCTTGTAAAGCTGACTACCCTCATCGTAAAGGACTCCCCGGACGATACGGAGGATTTCTATCCCGAAATGCGCACCCTGGACGAGAAGCTGTTCATATCCCCCGCCCTTGCCCTTCATCAGGTGAATATAGCTGAAGCCAGCATGGGCAGGCTCGCCCGCAAGAACTTCAACCGAAGCATAGACCAGCTCGTATCCTACGACCCTGAGCGCAGCGCAAAGATATCCTCCGCGGAGGACAGGCTGGATGGCTTTACCGACGCCGCAGAGAACTACCTCATAAAGCTTTCCAACCATATCGACAGCACGGAGGACAACAACGAGCTGAACCTCCTGCTTCAGGCCGTCACCGACTTTGAGCGCATAGGCGATTACGCGACGAACATAGACGACCTTAGCGCCCGCCTCGTCGCGGACGGACATGCCTTCTCGGAGACCGCAAAGAGGGAGCTGAAGATACTCTCCTCCGCACTTACCGAAATAATCGACCTCACCGTGGAAGCCTTCGCCAACGGCGATGAAGCTATGGCAAGGCGCATAGAACCTCTTGAGGAGGTCATCGACGAGATGGTGGCAACGCTTAAGGACAGGCATATCGAGCGGCTAAAGAACGGCTCCTGCACCATAGGCGCGGGCCTGGTGTTCATAGAGGTGCTGACCCATATGGGCCGCGCCGCCGACCAGTGCTCCAGCATAGCGGTGTTCCTGCTGGGCCGCCACAACGAGGAGATACTGAGCAACCACCACGCCTACCTGCATGAGCTGCATAAGGGCAACGACGCCTACTACGCCTCCGAATTCGAGGCGAGGCGCAGGGAGTTCCTCGACCCCATAGAGACGCTGTAAGCGGTCATAAAAACGGAATCGATTTATAATCGAGCGAGGAAGCCCGGGCAGAAAGCTGTTCGGTCTTTTCTCATCGCTCACAAAGGCTACGGCAGGATCGTCCACAGGTCTTATGGTATAATTTGAACGCGCAAACAGAACGGTAGATCGGTATTTAGTGCAGAGAATTTGTATGGAAAGAGAAATGATAAGAAAAGCCGAAAAAAAGGATATATCAAGAATCGCTGAGATACTTGTTTTTGATAAGAGGATAAAATACCGTCCCATCTTTAAGGATGATGCTTACTGCTTTGGAAAGCTGCAGATCCTTGCCGTTTCAGAGCAATATGGTGCATCTGATGCTCTTGAAAGCATACTCGTTTATGATGACGGGATCGTCAAGGGACTGATCCGCATTGAAAAAAGCGAAATTGTCGAACTGTATGTGGACTATTTCTTTCAGAATCAGGGGATCGGATCATCTTTGATCGAATTTGCAAAGAACAACTATCCGATCACCTTCCTTTGGACGCTTGAGAAAAATAATGAAGCGATACGCTTCTATGAAAAACATGGTTTTCATCTTACAGGAATGAGGAAGCCCGTGGAAGGAACCAAAGAGTACGAAGTGATGATGAAGCGGTAAATTCCTTTTTGCCAAACCGATAAAGCCCCTTTTTGCGCCGCATATCCTTTTTACATACTCTATACTTGAGCCTATATCCTTTTCATAAGGGGTGGGAGCTCGTAAAGCGACCTTATCTCATAGTCCGGGCACACGTTCTCCTCGTCAGGCATATCGTCGCGGTTGAACCATATCGTGGTTATGCCGGCATTTTTGCCGCCCTGCATATCGGCCGAAAGGCTGTCGCCCAGTATGGCGGTATGCGTTTTGTGGAAGTTGGGGATCCTTTCAAAGCACTTTTCAAAGTACTCCGGTTCAGGCTTGCGGCCTCCTATTTCCTCGGAAATAAACATGCCGTCAAAGTATTTTTCTATTCCGGCGCTGTCTATGCGGCTGTGCTGCACCTTTGCTATGCCGTTTGAGGCAAGATACAGCCTGTATTTACCGTAAAGTTCCTCAAGCATGTCCTCGGCCCCCTCTACGAAATAGTGGCCTATCGCCAGCAGCCCCTCGTATACCTTGGCGGTCTCCGCAGGGGATACGGTTATTCCGAACTCGTCAAAGAGCTGCCTGAAGCGGCTCACCTTCACCTCCGCCATAGTGATCTGCCCCTTTTCAAGGCACTTCCAGTGGGCTAGGTTTATCACGCTGTAGCGGCTGAGAAGCTCTTCCGTAGGCTCAATGCCCATGGCCCTGAGGGCGCCCGCAAGCGCAGGGCCCTCGGCCTTGTTAAAATCCAGTATGGTGTTGTCCAGATCGATAAGAAGCGTATCTATCATATACGTCTTACTTGCTCATCGCCCTTTCGGCTGCGGCTACTACGTTTTCTACCGTGAAGCCGAACTCCTTAAAGAGTATGCCTGCGGGGGCGGAGGCTCCGAAGTGGTCTATGGTGACGGTCTCGCCGTCCAGCCCGATATATTTGTACCAGCTCATGGCACAGCCCGCCTCTATAGCCACTCTCGCCCTTACCGAGCCGGGCAGCACGCTCTCCTTATACTCCGCGCTCTGCCTGTCGAATATATCAGTGCAGGGCATGGATACCACGCGAACCTTTTTGCCCTTTTCCGCAAGCGCGTCCGCCGCCTTCATGGCTAGCTCCACCTCGGAGCCGCTGGCCATGAGTATCACGTCGGGCTTTTCGCTGCCGCGCAGTATGTAGCCGCCCAGCATGGCCTTGCTTACGTCGGTCTCCTCAAGCTGGGGCAGGTTCTGGCGGGTAAGCGCCAGCGCGGTGGGCATAGTGCCGGACAGGGCGGCAATATAGGCCGCGGCGGTTTCCTTCTTGTCCGCGGGGCGGAAGAGGTTTGTATCGGGTATAGCCCTTATGGAGGCGAGGTGCTCAATAGGCTGATGGGTGGGGCCGTCCTCGCCTACGCCTATGCTGTCGTGGGTAAGTATGTACAGCACGGGCAGCTTCATGAGGGCCGCCATGCGCATTGCGGGCTTGAGGTAATCCGAGAATACCATAAAGGTGGCGCAGTAGGGGCGAAGTCCGCCGTAGAGCATTATGCCGTTGCAGGCCGCCGCCATGGCAAATTCGCGTATGCCGAAGTGTACGTTCGAGCCGTCCCTGTCGTTCTTGGAATAATAGGGCTTGCCCTTTAGCTCACTCTTGTTCGAGGGGGCCAGATCGGCGCTGCCGCCAAAGAGGTTGGGCATGTATTCCGCCGCAAGGTTGAGTATCTCGCCGCTGGTGGCGCGGGTGGCCATTGGCTTTTCAGCGGCGGTCAGCCTGGGATCGTTTATGAACTCCTCCGGCAGGCTGCCGTCATGCCACCTCACCCACTCGGCATAAAGCTCGGGGTATGCGGCCTTGTAGCCCTCGAACATCCTGTTGTACTCTTCCTCAGTCTTTGCGTAGCCGCGGCCCAGCTCCTCAAAGTGCGCGTACACCTCGCCGGGTACCTCAAAGGGCGCATAATCCCACTGATAAAACTCGCGCATGGACTTGAGGGCTTCCTCCCCCAGAGGCTCGCCATGGGCGCTGGCCTTGCCCTGCTTAGCTGTGCCATAGCCTATCTCGGTGTTCACGATTATGAGAGAGGGATGTTCGGTGTCCGCCTTAGCATTGTCGAGAGCGGCCTGTATAGCGTCCATATTCTCGCCGGAGGCTACCTCCTGTACCTGCCAGCCGTAAGCCTCAAACCTCGCCTTCACGTTCTCGCCAAAGGTGGACTCGATGCGTCCCTCTATGGTTATATGGTTGCGGTCGTAGAGCAGTATCAGCTTGCCGAGGCCCATGGTGCCTGCCATGGAAGCGGCCTCGGAAGCAACGCCTTCCTGAAGGCAGCCGTCGCCGCAAAGGGCGTAGGTGTAATTGTCAACTACCTTGTAGCCGTCGCGGTTGAAGTGGGCGGCAAGCCGGCTTTCTGCCATGGCCATGCCTACCGCTATGGCGATGCCCTGCCCAAGAGGGCCGCTGGTAGTTTCAACGCCCTTGGTGTGGCGGTACTCCGGGTGACCGGGGGTAAGGCTGCCCCACTGGCGGAAGTTCTTTAAATCCTCGATAGTCAGTCCGTAGCCAAAGAGATGCAGCAGAGAATACTCCAGCACGGAAGCGTGGCCAGCGCTGAGCACAAACCTGTCCCTGCCCTGCCACTCAGGATCCTTTGGGTTATGCTTCATCTGCTTCCACAGTGTGTACGCCATGGGCGCAGCGTCGATGGCAAGGCCGGGGTGGCCGCTCTTTGCCTTCTCAACGGCCTCCGCCGCCAGAAAGCGTATGCTTTTTACAGAAAGCTCATCGATCTTATTCATGTTGCGTTCCTTTCTTTATTTACGAGTATTTTATCTGTTCAATAGCTGCTTTATTATCTCCGCAGGCTCCGTAACGCCGGACTGATAAAGCTCCATGACGTCTTCAGAGCATATGGCGCCGATCTCAAGGTTTATCACCGAAACCGCGCCCGTTGTGGTAAGCTGCTCCGCAAGCTTCAGCATATCCTCTGCAGCCTCGTTCATGTTCACGCCCACGCAGGCTCCCATGAGCCAGTGATCCTCTATCATGAGGGATACCAATTCCTCGGTAAGCTCCGCGCATATCACCTCCACGGAGTCGTTGCGGTTAGCCGCCTTGAGCGCCGCATAAGCCGCCTTGGCAAGCTCCGCGTTCTCAGCGTATATGGTATCCAAAAGACCTACGGGTATTTCCGCCAGCGCCCTTTCCGTCCATTTTTCCGGTGTTCCCATGCCGGTGCCGAAAAAATACGTGCCCTTATCCTGCAATTTTCCTTCGGCTACCATCTCCTGCTGTATCTTGTATCCAGCTTCGTTATCGCTCGCAAACAGAGACAGTGTGCGCACCGGAAAGCAGTGTGACGGATAGCTGTACAGCACCTCCCATGAAGCCATTGCCACAGCATCGCCGTCGAAGGTGACGCCAGAGGTATTTTCGGGTATTATATGCGGCTTGTCCGTCAATATTACCGCCGGGCCGGATATTTCCGGTACGTCGCCGGGCTGAGGCATATATACCAGCGATACGCCTTCCTTTGCCGCCTCCATGTTTTTCTGCTCTTGAGTAAGCTCCGGCTCCGGGGTAGCGTTGGAGCTGGTCACCTGTACATTTTCCCCTATTGGTTCCGGTGTGGGCTCCGGTGTCTTCTCAGGTATCTCGGTCTGCTCAAAATCGTCGCCTGCAGCTTCTTCAACTATCTCCTGAAACTCTTCGCTGGCGTTTACCATGGCGTAGCGCACCTTTATCTTGGCTATGCTCTGGTTCATCTTATCGCTTATGGCGGGGTTGGGACTCATCTGCATGAGACTTATAGCTATGAGTACCGAAAGTGCCGCAACGGAAATTATGGCTATCCACGTTCCCTTTTTCATTTTTCCGCCCCCTCCGTGCCGTCGCTGTCATACACGGTGGCCCAGCCTTCCTTTATGCTCTTGCGCAGCATATAACCCTCTGTTCCCCAGTAGCTGACCTTGGCCCATTTGCCGTCCTCGCCCAGCCCTTCCTCCAGCAATACTATCGTGCTGTGGCGGGCTACCTTGTATATCTTATCGGCCTTGGCGTTTGGTTCGGCATAAAGATACTGGGTACCGGCAACATAATAGCCATCTGGTATGGACTGCATCACACCCTTCTCGTAGGTTATAAAGCAGCGGCGCACATAACCCTCCCGTCCGTCCGCCGTTACCTTGACCCATGGGTCGCCCTCCTGCAATACGGTAAGCTCGGTATCCCTCCTGAGTGTCTTTATGAGCTTGTCGTTAGTACCGTTGCCGGTACGCATTTGTGCCCCTTCAACAGTTATCCATGCCTTGCGGTCCTCGAGGGGCTCATTGTCGTATATATTAGTCTGGAAATCCCTGTACTCCTCAAATTTCATATCCGTCTTGAGCGAGGAAGCCAGGCCGCTCCTTGCTTTGCCTGCCGTCACCTTTACCGTAGTCCCGAAGGGCGCGTTGTAATATATCCACTTTGCGTCCTCCACGTAAAGCCGCACGCAGCCGTGGGAGCCGTTTGTGCCAAGGTTGTTGAAGGCGAATTTTTTCAGCGTAGACGTGTCCCTCGATGAGAACATTATGGAATGGAAATATACGCCGCCTACTATCTGCGTCCAGTATCTGGCATACTCATTATTGAAGGCCGCGAACTTTCCGAAGCGCTCCCTTCCGCCTATCTTCCATGTGCCGCTGGGGGTGGGCGATGCGGGCTCGTCCCCCTTGGGCTGCGTTTTGCCGGTGGTACAGACAAAACGGCGTACGATCCTCGTGTACTCGCCGTCGTCGTCCTTCTGGTATACCGTCACCACCTGGTTGGTGGTATCCAGCACTATATAATACTTGTTCGGGTCATTATTCTGCATTTCGTCCCGTGCAAAAGCGGCGCCGGGCAGCAGCATCAGCACGGCCATTGCTGCAAGCAGCGCAGTTTTGAATCTTTTGGAAAGCATAGATTCCTCCGATAGTAAAGTCCAGCATATTATATTATATTGTATTTATCCCTTTTCGCCAATAATCAATTTTATGTGCCTTTTCCATACAAAAAGGTCACATTCCTCCCGATTGCATATCCGGCCGTTATGTGGCATAATTGACTTGGTATTTTATTTATCCTCCGGGAGGCAAGATATGGCTATACTCAACAAATTAGGCAGCATCGCCCGCAACGTATCCGGCAGGACCGGAAACATGCTGGAGGTGAGCAAACTCAACGCTCTGATACGCAGCAGCGAGGACGACATTGAAGAGCTGAAGCAGCAGCTTGGCGAATACTTTTACGGCAAATACGCCGCTGGGGTAATACTGGACGGCGACGCTACGGAAATATGTAAAAAGATCCAGGCGGCATATACAGAGATAAAGGCCAACAAGGCCGAGATAAACAGCATAAAGGCCGCAGCAAGGGAGGCAGAAAACGAAGCTGCCGAGGAAGCCGAGGCAAAGGCACAGATCAAGCTCCAGTCCAAGGAACTGTACGGCGAATTCGTAAACGCCGCCCGCTCCGTTTCCGGCGTCCACAACGATATGCTTGCCCGCGAGCGGCTTTTCGTTCCCGTTCGCCGCGGCGATGATCTTTTCGCGCAGAATGGCGGCATAGGTCTCCATAAATTCGCCCTGCGCCACGCTCCCGCCGGGGGCAAGTGGCGTCTCCTCCGCGGCGAGGCGGAGGATCTCGCGCACGTCCGCGCTCTCCGCGCCGCCTGCGGCGGTGAAGAATTTGAGTCCGTTGCGGTTCCACGGCAGATGGCTCGCCGTGATCATAACGGCGGCGTCAAAGGGTCTCTCCCCCGTCACGGTCGTCATGAACATCGCCGGGGTGGTGCAGAGACCGAGATCGGTCACTTCCGCGCCGCAGGCGGCAAGCGTTTCGCAAAGCGTTTCGGCGATCGCCCCGCCCGAAAGACGCGAGTCGCGCCCGACGCTCACGCGGCAGCTCTCTTTCCCGAGCCGCGCGCGCAGAAAGCGCACAAATCCGCCCGCAATGGCGCGCACCGCCGCATCGTCAAGCGTTACCGGTTCATTCTCCACGCCAGCGAGCGCCACACCGCGCACGTCGCTGCCGTTCTGCAGTCTGCTGAGGTCCATATTCCGTTCCTCCCGGAAAAATTATTATCGCGTTCATTTTACCGCGCCGCACGGCTCTTTGCAAGTGCGCCCTGATTGCATTTGCGCCGTGGCTGTGGTATGGTAAGCGGTAAGAAAACGTTGGGGGATACGATGAAAGAGAAGCTCAAAAGCATTCTGCGCACGGTTTGGTCGTGGCGGCGGTGGCCGTATCTGCTCTGGCTGCGCCGGAGAGTGAAAAACCGCCGGTTTCTCCTTATTGCAAGCGACTGCAACGGCGGACTGCTGCTGCACGATCTCGGGATGCAGTTTACCATGCCCACAGTCAATATGGCGTTCCACCGGTTTGAAAAGCTGTGCACGCATCTGGACGAATATCTCGCCATGACGCCCGTCCCCATGGACGCGCCGGAGCGGAGCTACCCGATGTTCACACTCGGCGAGGTGGTCATCGAGGGCACGCACTACAAAAGCCGCGAGGAATTTCTCGCCGCCTGGGAGCGCCGTCTGCAGCGCTTCAACGCCTGCCGCGCACAGGGATATGAGATCCTGCTCATGGCGGACGAAACGAGCCTTTCCAAAAACGGCGGGCTGGCGGAGTATCTCGCCGCGCCGTACCGGAAGATCTGCTTTACTAACGATCCGGCCAAGACCGGGAAGGAGTTCGTGTACATCCCCGACCGGAAAAAGAACGGCTACCGCGACTCGTGGCGCGCCGTGGGTCTGCTGGGCGTGCGCGTATTTGAGCGCGCCATGGACATTCCCGCATTTCTCGATCATACGGGTGAATAAGCGTCAACGGCTCCCGATCCCGGGAGCTTTTGACTTTTGACAGAAAAGGAAGTTTGACATGAACGTAAAAACAGGCAGAGATCCCGCGCTCGGCACCGCTCCGGTCGGCAAGCTCTTCTGGAAGCTGGCGCTTCCGGCGATCGCGGCGCAGCTCGTAAACGTTCTATATAATATTGTAGACCGCATCTACATCGGCCACATCCCGGTCTACGGCGCGGCGGCGCTCACCGGCGTCGGTGTGACGATGCCGGCGATTATGATCATCTCGGCGTTCGCCGCGCTCGTGAGCGCGGGCGGTGCGCCGCGCGTTTCCATGCTCATGGGAAAGGGAGCCCCGGACAGTGCGGAGCGCATCATCGGCACGTGTACCTTCACGCTCTGCGCGATCTCGCTCGCGCTCACGCTCATCATGCAGCTTTTCGCCGTGCCGATCCTCCGTCTCTTCGGCGCGAGCGACGCAACGCTCCCCTACGCGCTCGAATATATCTCGATCTACAGTCTCGGCACGATCTTCGTGCAGCTCTCGCTCGGGCTCAACGCCTTCATCACCGCGCAGGGCTTTTCCACAACGAGCATGCTCACCGTGACGATCGGCGCGGCGCTCAACATCGTGCTCGACCCGCTGTTCATGTTCGTGTTCGGCATGGGCGTGCGCGGCGCGGCGCTCGCAACGATCCTCTCGCAGGCCGTTTCGTGCGCGTGGGTCGTGCGTTTCCTCTGCTCGGAAAAATCTACGCTGCGGCTGCGCGCGAAGAACCTTCTGCCGGACATGAAGCTCCTTCTCCCCTGTCTCGCGCTCGGGCTCTCGCCGTTCCTCATGCAGATCACGGAAAACCTCGTCGCGGTGAGCTTCAATGTGACGCTCCTCCGCTTCGCCGGAGACACCGCCGTCGGCGCGGTGACGGTCCTTACGACCACGATGAGTCTCTGCATGCAGCTTCTGCACGGTCTCACGCAGGGCGCGCAGCCCATTATGAGCTTCAACTACGGCGCGGGGAACGGACAGCGTGTGCGCGAAACGTTCCGCATCCTGTTCATAAGCTGTCTCACAGGCTCCATGCTCGTGTGGACGGTGTGCATGCTCTTCCCCGGCGCCGTTGCAGGAATGTTCACGCCGGACGCGGAGCTTTCCTCCTACACCGCATGGGCCATGCGCATTTACATGGCCGCGAGCGGCATTTTCGGCGTCCAGATCGCGTGCCAGCAGAGCTTTGTTGCGCTCGGGCAGGCAAAGGTGGCGATCTTCCTCGCGCTGCTGCGCAAGGTGATCCTGCTCATCCCGCTCATCCTGCTCCTGCCGCGGCTCGGCATTTTTAAAAACGCCGCCTTCGCCGTGTTTCTCGCCGAGCCCGTCGCGGACACGCTCGCCGTGTGCACGACCGCCGCGATGTTCTTCACGCGTTTCGGCAAACTCACTGCCGGAGCGGAAAATGCCTGATATTTTTTAAAAGGAGCGCTCCCCTTGTCCATTGCCGTAAGAAATTATCTCGACGACGGGACATATGCCGATATCTGTCCCTATTATAAAGCGCTCGATTGAGGTATACTATAAGTTAGAGGGAGATCTCCTCCGTCTTTTGTCCAAGGCCCCCTTGCGTAAAGGGAGGCAATACGAAAGGAAACGAGGTATTGCATCATGTGCACAGCCGCGACATATAAAACCGACGGATTCTATTTTGGCCGGACGCTTGACTATGAGTTTTCCTACGGTGACGAGATCGTCGTGACGCCCCGGCGCTTCCCGCTCGCCTTTAGCGGCGGCAAGGCGCTTTCGGAGCACTTTGCCCTGCTCGGCATGGCGCATGTGGCCGACGGCTATCCGCTCTACTACGACGCGATGAACGAAAAAGGTCTCTGCATGGCGGGGCTGAACTTTGTCGGCAACGCCGCCTACGCCGCGCCGCGCGGCGGCGAGGGCGACGTCGCGCAGTTTGAATCCTCCGTGTGTGCGAGGTTAAGACCTGCGAACCCGTTAAAAAGAGCAAAAAG
>OLOW01000400.1_pt1 | contig 29079 bp, 28 predicted proteins | sample 1672801 | NCBI WGS metagenome assembly OLOW01 (sample SAMEA3136725, study PRJEB25190) | human gut metagenome | biome: human gut; feature: human-associated habitat; material: faeces | place: Austria | collected 2013 | reverse complement strand
CAATTTCTATTGCGGGGGTTTTTGTATATAGGATTCAAATGGGTGGCTCTCAGCGCATCTTTCCAATCGCCAAAGCGCTCTGCGATGTAACTGCCGCCGACGATCTCGATGGGGGCAGGGGACTTTCCCCAATGTCCGGCGCAGCGCCGGAGATAGGCAACCAGCTGATCCAGGCTGTCGCCAGCGTGTTTTTCCGCAAATGCGCGGTCCTGTTCAGCCAATGCATCCCGTGTTCTTTTGGCAATGTGCTGCTCATACCAATTCGCTCCGTCAAAATTTTGCGCACCTGCTACTTTACCCATGGGCACACCTCCTTATGATGGTAAAAATAATACGCCGACAGCCCTAAAAAGGGTCATCAGCGCACACTCTTACTGTTTAGCACCACGGAGAGAGCGCCCGCTGCCTTTGAGTCCTAACTACACAATTCTACTGACTTGCGCCATGAGATACTCTCTGCGTTTATGATCTGTCTTCTCACGACTTTCTCGCAATGACGGACTTTCGTCCCAGTGGTTTCCCGCCTCGATCATATCCTTGCGCTTACAGTGCCGACCGCATGGGGAATCGCACCCCTTTCCTTCAGGGCAATCACCTGGCCGTTTCCAGCTCGGATGACCGCCGTGCAGCATCATCGGACTCGATTATTCTGTTTTCCAGTATCACTTTGTTTGTTAAGGGAATACTACAATAAATCCTCCGGAAATGGGCTTTCGTGAATTTATCCCATTTGCGATAGAGTCGTCAAAAGCTGCTGGTATCGGGGTGCTTCCGGATGATCTGACGGAGACGGTGACGGCGAACAGTCTGGGTCCAACACCGGTGCAAGGAAGCAAATACTCTGAATTACCCGCATTTTGTGCTCCAAGGACGAGTGAACATAGACCTGGAGTGTCGTGCGGACATCTGTATGACCAAGCATCTCGCTCAGGCTCTTGACATCGACTCCACGCTCCACGCATCGGGAGGCATAGGTGTGCCTCAACACATGGAAATTTCGATATGGAATACCCGTCGCCTTTAGCAAGACCTGGTATTGGTATTGTAGTGTCCGTGGCTCCATAGGCACATTTTTCCCGGTCAAGAGGTATTTTTCTCCATCAGGATGAGACTGAACAGCCTTTTTCAGGAGGGTGGCCATGTCCAGCGGCAGGGGGATGGTACGATGAGCACTGTTGCTTTTGGGCGGCAGTACGGCCAGACGAGTGCGATCCCCGCTGCGGATACGCTGCACGGTTTTGGTGACATGGATTACCCCGTTTTGTAGGTCAATATCCTTATATTGCAGGGCGCACAGCTCTCCAATGCGTAAGCCGGTGTTTAGCGTCAGCAAAATAGCGATCCCAGTGGTCGTCGGCTCAACTACAATCTTCTGTGCCAATCGCTGGATTTCATCCGGGCAGAATATGTCAATCTGCTTTCTCCGATATGCTGGCAACTCCACAGTCAGGCCCGGACAGGAACAGCCTGCTTTTGGGGCGCTGTATTTCAGAATGGATTTCAATAACACCCCCACATCTCTGGCGCTTTTTCCGGAAAGACCATTTTTCTGAAGACGGCGAAAAAAATCGGAAATCTGATTCGCCGTCAGTTGGCATACAAGCACCGCTCCCAAAGCGGGCAGAATATAGTGTTCCAGCATATAGGCATATCGGGCAAGCGTGGACTGCTTCAATTTATCCTGTTTGTCCGCAAGAAACCGATCCGCAGCCTGATTCAGCGTGAGTGAGGAAGTTTTCGCCGGCAGTTCTTGAAGGGATTCCAGGCGCTGCTGCCGTTTTGCACGGCACTCCCGATAACTGCTGCCATAAACATAACCATACTCGGCCCGACCAGAAGGTGAGCGTCCCCGGATATACCGCCCCTCCCAGCGTCCATCCTTACGCTTGTAAATGTTTTCTCCGCGCCTTGGCATAATGATATCCTCCTTGACGATGTTTTTGACGGCGTATTTTACTAACATTTTAATTTTGATCGATATGGCTCTGCAAAAATGCGGGTGAATTGGGTGCGATCAATGTAGACATTTGTGATTTGTGTGCGAATTTTGCTAAATAACCGCATTTCGGGCATTGACAAGCGACAAAAAGGCCGATATAATATAGATGGTTAAAGAGGAGTTTGCTTCGCAAATGGGATAAATTTACGAAAGACAATCGCTTCTCATTCCCACAAGGTTCATTACAAATTCATTATACTGTTTGGCATGTTGTCGTCAATTCGCTTGCTGCGCCGATATGTGATAAAAGTGGTGTCACCGTTAGGGCGACACCACTTTTTTACTGCTATGGGCGCAGAATGCCGTAGCCCATGATTTCATACCGCCCTACAGGATAGCGGTTCACCCGGCAAAGGTTTCCGGAATTGCCCTCGACGGCGTAGATAATACCGTTCTCCACCTTCTGGACAATACCCGCATGATCCGCAGCTCCGTCCTGGGAACCGGAGCCGCCCTTGTTATCCCAATCGAAGAAGATAATCATTCCGGGGACAGGCTCAGCAGAACCGTCAATCCACTGTCCACGCTCCCGAAACCACTGCACACCATTTTCACATCCAGCAAATTTCGGACAAACGCCCGTCTCAATATAGCCGCACTGATCGGCGCACCAGCTTACAAAACAAGCACACCATTCCACACGGCTTCCGAAGCCATACCAAGACCAATACGGCTCGCCGCCCACATTGCCCACCTGTGAAAGAGCGACGGTGACGATCTGATCCTCGCTATAACGGATGCCGTAAAGTACCGCCGCCCACATACTGCTGTCCTGCGCAAGCAACTCCGCAAGCTGCTGCTTCTGATCCTCATTGAAGCTGTACTGCGCAGCCATCTCATCTGCTGTCTTATGGCTAACAGTGATATAGAGCGTCGTAATCGTCTCCTGCGTTTCTTCCTCAAGGATATTGCCGTTGCCGTCATCCGTCTCCACAATGACCGTCTCGGTCTTTGTTTCCGTCCGGTGGGTGATCTCATTCATCTCCAAAAATAGGTCCTTCAGAAGCTGTTTCTTTTCCGGAGTGATCGTTGCCACCTCCTGAGGGTTATCCGGATCGGAGGTCGTCTTGACGGCATAGATCGACAGCACCTCCGGCCACACGGCACGGGAACCGGACATTTCAAGCGCATCGTATTCAACGGAATCCTTAATGACATCCAGCTCGTTCTGGTAATCCATGTTGATTTCCTGAATGACCTGCCGCATCGTCTTTTCTGAGCCGGTATCTTCGCTGGAGAAGAAAATGCCGAGGCAAGAGCCGACAATCAGCGCAATGAGACAGATAACAACAATGACCACAACCGCAACCCAACCTCCGGCAGCGATAGCCGCAGCCAGTGCTTTCATCGCCGCTGCGATGGCCTTGATTGCCGCCGCAACAGCTTTCGCCGCCGCGACAGCCGCTTTGTATCAGATTGCAAAGAACGTACCGGACAACCCGGATGTTCCGACTTCCAAAGCCGTGCGTACCATTCGCCGCTACGAGGAGCTGCATCCTCATAACCTCGCACAGAAGGCCGCCATCATCGTGGAAACCTTCCGCGATGTTACCAAGCACAAGATCGGCGGCCTCGGAAAGATGATGGTTGTTACGGCATCCCGTCTTTCGGCTGTCCGTTACTACCATGAAATCAAGCCGTATCTGGAACAGAACGATTATGACGATATCGAGATTATGATTGCGTTCAGCGGAAGTCTTAAAGACCCGGATGAGCCCAACAGACCGGAGTACACCGAAAGTTCCATGAACGTGGACAGCAACGGAAACCGCGCCAAAGGGAGCCAGACAAAGAGCGTATTCCACGATGAAGGTGATATCCTTATCGTTGCTGAGAAGTATCAGACGGGCTTTGATGAGCCTCTCCTGCATACCATGATCGTGGATAAGGAACTGCGCGATGTAAAAGCCGTTCAGACATTGAGCCGTCTGAACAGAACTTATCCCGGCAAGGTGGATACCTATGTCCTTGACTTCGTGAATGATGTTGACCGCATCCGCGAGGCGTTTCAGCAGTTCTATCAGGAAACGAGCCTTGACGGAGAAATCAACTTTGACCTTATTTACACCACGCAGAAAATCCTGCGCAACTTTAAAGTTTATACGGATGCTGATATTGAAGCGGTATCACAGATTTACTTCGATCCCGATGTCCGTAAGGCGAATGCGACACAGGGCAAAATCTCCAATATCCTCAAACCTGTCGCGGACAAGTACAATCAGCTTAATCAGGAACAGCGGTATCAGTTCCGCAGAGAAGTCCGTGCATATCCGGTGTCTTTGGCCTAATTCGCAGGTTGATTGGAAAGGATCGTTCCGACGAGAAGGAAGCGAAAGACGGCATGTCCGCCGAGGATGCGGCATACGAGAGAAAAGTGAGGATAGGCAATACCCTCCGAGTTCTTTTCCCGATACTTGCATTTGTGCTTTTCGGGGTGCTCATCATGCTTCTCCAGGGCGGAAGATTCTGATCATAGGAGCTATTGTTCGTTCTTTCTCTGTCTTAGTACCTCCGATAGAGTGAGTTCTTCTGGATGTGCCATGATGACGCTACCCTTATGACAGCCTGAAAGCGCACTTCCCCCTTGGCGGGAAGTGCGCTTTTTCCTGCCTATTTGAGCCGATAAAAATTGCTGGTCAAGCTGCCGTTGGGACGCTGGCGATGGGTGCGCTCCAGGAACCCGTGTCGCTCCAAGTCCGCCAAGGCCCGCTGCACGGTGCGGCGGGACAGCTTCAAGTCCTCAGCGATCCTGCGGACGCTGGGCCAGCAGGTGCTGTCGGCGTTAGAGCGGTCCTTGAGGTACATATAGACCGTCTTGGCCCGATGGGATAGTTCCTGATCCGCATAGATGCTTCCAAAGTAACTCATGTCTTTGCGTCCTCATTGTAAAGTCCCATTGCCGAATAGGGGCTTCTCTTCTCGGCAACAGGTACCTGTGTAGGCTGACTATTCTTCTTTCCGTAGGCCCGGTCGATGCGGAGGAATAGTTCCTGTCGGCTGGCATAGGTTACAGGTCGTGCCGCGTGTTCCGGGGTTGCATACGGCTCACCGAAGGTAATGCCCCAGTCGAGAAACAGGCGCAGTTTTGTCTGCATGGGATGCGTCCCCGTTTTCATGACCACAAAGCTGCCCTTGGGGATGGATTTCAGTTCGTCCGGCGTCATGAGGGGCCGCTCTATCATCTGCAAGCTCTGGCTGGGATCGTTCTTCCCCTTACTGACAGAGCCGCTGAGTACTGTGCGGCTGCCCAGCGCCTTGGAGAGCTGCTCTGCCGTCTGGCTGTTGGGAGCGAAGCCGCCGAAGATGGTATCCTGACAGTTATCGGTCAATATCTCCGCTCCTTCTCGGCCATAGTTTTTCTCCAGCTGCGCCAGCGCTTGGATGATAGGCACCATCGTCAGCCCACGGGAGCGCCCTGCGCTGAACAGCGGCAGGATGTCAAAGGCGGGCATGGTGCCCAGCTCGTCACAGAAGAACACAACACGCCCCGGCAGCCGCCCGCCGTTTTCATCCGCCACGGCGAACAGCTCCCGTGCCAGCGTCTGGATCATCAAGCCCGCCATGAAGTTCTTGGTCTGATCCTCCTCCGGCAAGATCAGGAAGATAGCGGATTTTTCCGCCGCAAACCGCTCGGCGTTCATGGTGCTGTCAAAACACAGCACCTGCTCCAGCTCGGAGTCCAGAAAGGCATTGAGCCGGGACAGCACCGTGCTCATGACCGAGGCCATGGCTTGGTCGGATGTGTTCAGCGCCGCCCCGGCAAACCACCGTGCCTTGTGCTCCGGGGGCAGCTTCTCCATGAGGATGGTAAACCAGTTTTTGCCCCGCACCCCCGAGGGGGCCAGCAGTTCCTGCACCAGCTTGAACACGGACACGATGTGCCGCCGCTCCTGTTTTCTTTCCGGCGGCAGAAATTCTGCCAGCAAGAGCACCACGGAAGTCAATAGTCCCTCTGCGGCATCGTAGAAATAGGCGTTCTGGCCGTAGTCCGTATCCCCATTCGGTGACACGATGGTCTTGGCCAGGATCTTGGCGTACTTCTCCGCCTTGGCACGGGCGGCAAGGCGGCCGGTGGCCTGCGCCGCATCCATGTAGTGGTTGATGAGCGTCATGAGGTTGTAGCCATCTGAGCGGGTAGGGTTGCGCAGATCCACCACGGATACATGGTAGCCGTAGTATTTCTCCGCAATGGCGCCGTAGTTGCGAGCCAAGTCACCCTTGGTATCCAATGCCAGAAAGCTCATGCCGCTGGCACAGGCGTATTCCAAATTGGGATATAGAAAGTAGGCCGTTTTGCCCACGCCGGATGCGCCAATCATAAGGCAATGCACATCGTCCTTATCCACCAGTGCGGTGATACCACGCTTATGGCTGATGCTGCCCAGCACCAGCCCCTGCGTTTCAGGTAGATTTTTGCCTGCCCGCCAGTCCGGCACTTGGAAAGGCACAAGGGCATAGGTCTTGCGGATCTCCGCATCGGTAGCCCACCGCGCCGTGCCATGCTGGCCGTCGCCTACGGTTTTGGATTTAATGTTGTTGAGGGTGTAGCGGTTATTTAGCAGCGTCAGGCAGCCTATGACCGCCGCCATGACGCCGCCCGCTGCAAGAAGGATCCATAAGTTACCCATGGCCACCTCGCTTTGCCCGCAGGTCATCGTTCCAGTCCTTCCCCTCCGGACGCAGGCGCTCTACATCGTAGCCCATATCCTCCAGGGTATCCAGCATACCGTCGCAGGCATCTTCGCCCGCTTCGTCATTATCCAAACAGAGGTACACCGTGTCCAGCTTCGGGTTCTGCCGCAGGCGCTCCAGCACAGGCTGGATGGAGGTGCCGCAGCAGGCCACATAGCTGTGCTCCAGCCAGCCTGCCGGGTAGAGGGTAATGTGAGACAGTAGATCAATGGGTGCTTCAAAGACATAGAGGGAACGGTCCGTCCCGTTTTTGTGGAAGCTGTGTTTTAGGTCGCTGCCCTCCACATTAATGCGGAATACTTTGCCTTGGGAGCCGGTGCTGCGCAGATGTGCGTGCCGGGCTTCTCCGTTTTCATCCAGCCCTACAAACACGCAGTTGTGGTGTGGGTCGTCCTCATAGAGCAGCTTCTCCTGCACGAACGCCGTGACCACATCCCGGTCGATGCACCTGTGTTTGGTGAGATAGGCATACATCCTGCGCATAGTCAGGTAAGGCTTCGGCAGGGCAAAGGGTTTTGGCTCCTGCGGCTCCGGTTCCTGCTTTGCAATGGGAATAATGCCCTGTCCGTCCCGGCCCAGCAGCATGGACACAGCTTCCGGGAAGGTCTTGTCGTAGAACTGCCGCACGAAGCTGATGGCGTGTCCGCCCCTCCGCGCAGCATGATCATACCACCTATTACCACGCACAGTGATGCTGTGGTCGCTGACCAGCCGGTACTCCCGTCCAGCCTTGAGGAGCTTTTCGCCCCGGTCACGCAAAAAAGACGGCAGGTCAACCTCGTTGGCCTGCCGTTTTTCTGCGGATGTGAAATATACAAATTTATCCATGCATTATACCTCCTGTTACATGGTGTTGTCGTTGACATGGTGAAGCCGCTCGTCCTCGTGGTCATCTCGCTTGTGTCCCAAGACCATGCGCTTCTCCTGCAACCGCCTGCGGCGCTTGGAGTCGATTCGCAGCGCAGGTGGGATGACTGGCATACTCGTCCTAAATATCTGCCCCATATGATGCAGCAGCCGCATGACCACATTTGCCGGAATATGCCTTGCAGACACAGTTTCTCCCACTGACTGCACATCAACAGAGCCACGGATAGGCGGCGTTTTCTCTGTCGATTGCTTTTCCCCCGGCTCCGTACTGTCAGCAGACATAGAAAACGAAGTGTTTTCCGCCTCTCGGATGATCCAGTTTTTAAGAGAGCGGAACTCCTTTCGCTGCGTCAGCGGCTGGCGAGGCGGTGTGTTCCGCCCGTAGTAGCCTGCGATCTCGTCCTTCAGCTGCCACCATTGGTCGTAGCAAGCCGCCACCTCCGGGAGCTGCGCCAGCCGCTCCACAATGGCATCCACCTGTGCCTTGACCGATTTTGGCAGATAGGAATAGACATGTTTGCCGCCAACCTGCGCCAGTGCCTGGGAGAGTTCTTGCAGCTCTTTCACAAGCCCGGGGTCATCGGCGGCACCGGTTTCCAACGCCTGAATGCGCTCCAGTAACAATGCCTTGGCGGTTTGTATACTCTCCTTGTAGGCGGCATCCTTCCGAATGTAAAGCTCCGTCATCTCATTCCGGAAAATTTCGTTCGTCATTTTGGAGCGCATAGCGGCAATACCTTGTGGTGTGAGGTGACCTTTCTGAGGATCTGCTGACCATGCCATCATGTGGACGTGCGGATGGTGGCCCTCGTCGTGGTATGCCGCATACCAACGAAACTTCTCCGGTGGAATACGCATGGCCTCCGCAATGGAGTGGCTCTCCTGCTTCAATAGGTTCTGCCATGCGGCTGCTTTGCTGTATCCCAGGCGCTCCGCATCCTCACGCCGCAGGGAGAAAATGAAGGTCCACACTTTTCCGGCGTGAGTCTCCAGTTCGCTTTTTGCCGCCTTGAGATCCGTAACATCCGCTGCACTGAATAGCCCGTGACCGCCGTGCTTTTCCGCCCGGGGCCGGTTGGCGATGTAGGCCATATAGCCGCTCTCGGATTCCAATTCATGCAGATGCGTATCCAATGCAGCAGCAATAAACGCAGACGCCGTACCCCGGTTGGGTGTCTGCAGGTAGTCGGCGTACTCGAAGAGTTCCTTTGCGTCCGGGAAGTCCTTCAGCAGTTTTGTGAAGAACTGCATCTGTTTTTTAGTCACCGGCTCGGTGCTTTGAATGACCTCCACGCCGTCTCGCTTGGCAACATACTCCATGTATCTTGCCGCACGGCCTCCTTGGATGTACCCGCTTTTCTGTATCAGCCGTGCCATCGGTTACTCCTCCCGGTGAAATAGCAACACATCCCTAAAAGAGATGTTGCCATGCGTACCCGCCACCTCCCGGACGCTGCTGCCGCGCATTTTGTTGTACTCGTCCCGGGTCATGTCTATGTCACCGCCCAGCAGGTGGTTGGTCATGTTGTGCTCCACCACCAGCTTGAACAGCAGCTTGCCCAGCCTGTCGCCGAACACGCCCAGTGTGCCCTCCAGCATCTCCTGTAGCGCGTGGGGCAGATACGCACTTGTCCGCTCGGCGTGTAGACGACCGCAATACTGCCGCAGCGCCTTCTCCACAAACTCGTTGCGAGTAGGGCAGTTATCCAGCTTATAGAATGCGTCCACCTCTTGCCACACCTCGTCTGACAGCCAGACAGAGTGTCGGCTTTTTCCGTTTTTATCCATTGAACTGCACCTCCTTCCATTGAGTGTCAGAGCCTCCCAAAGGCCCTGCAAACACGGGGCAAACAGGCATTTTTACAAGAAATAGCGCCAAAGCATATTCGTCTCCGCATGATCAGCGTCAATTTCAAAGTGCTGCAAACCTCCGTGGCAGTCCGCACTGCGGGCTGCCGTAAGGGCCAATGGCGCAATAAAGCGCCAAAGGCTTTCTCCTGCCCCGATTTCGGCGCACCGAAAATCGGCCCAAAACCTCGCTCAACCTGCCAGGGCGCTATCCTTACCCTCCCGCGCTCCCACGAGGCCACACAGCGGCCCACAAGGGCGGACAGGGGCTATAGCTGTGTTTGGGAAGCCTGCCCCTGTTCCTCCCGAAGCTGCTGGGCATACTCATGCAGGCTCATGCCGCTTTGCTGCTGGCAGTACTCCTCCATCTTTCGCCGCAGGACTTCCTGCTCAGCGGCGTTGAGGTGATAGCTCCAGTTTTCTTCTGTGCCATCTCCTTTGCAGAGATTCAGCTCCAATGTATCACAGGGGCGGCCCTTCTCGATGTCGTAGTTGGCATAGATGTTGAGCCAGTCATCGTTCTGATCGGTGCAGACGAATGTACCGAAGGCAGCATCCACATCGAAGTCCGCCTGCAGATAAAAGTTGAGCTTGCCATCCGATTCGATGATCTCCTCACCGAAAGAAAAATTCCGTGCAGAGAGATGTCCTGCCGAGGTGATCTCTTTGCCGTTCAGACACTCCAGCAGTTTCTGCAGCATCACATCCTCGGAAACAAGCTGCTTTTGTGCTGCACGATAGACGGCTGTAGCCACATCCTGCATAGCCCATGTTTTCCAGCCTTCTATGGTATGGACAGCGGAGAACTCCCGCTTGTCAAAATCCAAATCAAATACGCCGGTAACTTTTCCTGTATTCTCCATGCGCGGATGTATCAGGTGCTGATACTCCTCCGGCGTGATCGGCTGGGCCTGCGAATACAGAGAGATGAATTTGCCGGTGCTGCGCTCCGTGTCTTTTAGATATTTGCGGAGCATCCTTGCAGCACCCAACAGTTCCTCGCCGGGGGTAGTTTTATAATACCACTCCTGCCCGTTTTCCATCACATGGTAGGCCGCATAGGTGCGGGCGGCTTCTTCCGCCTCACGGTTTGCGGCATCCTCGGCATAGATCTCACGGCTGATGCGCTCATACTCACGCTGCGGAAGCTGATTACAAAGCTCGTCCAGCACAGTTTCCAAATGCTCCTGCAGCGTCTCGCCCTTGAGGTGCTTTTCAATGGCGTTCTTCCACCTCCGGTCCAGCCACAGGACGATTTCTTCATGCTGTGCCATGCTCATCGCCCTCTTTCTGCTTCGTTACGGACGCTTTTGCGGGCCGCCTGGGTCTGGCCGCAGGGGTGGACTTGCTGTCCACATACTCCCGCACCGCTTCCGGGACTTCCGATTCATAGAGCTGCTGCAGCACTTCCTCCATGCGCCGCTGCACGGAAGACCGCTGCTTGCGGAGCACAAACTCCAGCGCATCCAATTTGGCTGCGTCAAATCCAATGGTGATATTCTTACTTTCCAATTTCAGTTCCTCCTTAGTCATACTTGATCCCCGGCACCTCCAGCCAGTGGCTCCAGCCTCGGCCCTGGAGCTTTGTTTTTACCACGCCGTACCGGGTGTCCATGGCCTCTATGACCTCGCCGTTTCCAATGTAGACGCCGATGTGCCCGGACTTCCACACGGCCAGTCCCGGCGTGTCGGGCATGGCCTCAATGCTTCCCTTGCGCCCAGCGTTATAGTACATACCGTCCGCACCCACATCGGGCATACCATTGCTGCCGTACTGGATCTCCATAGTCTCGGTGTTCAGCCAGCCGTACCCCTTGATGAGCCCCACGCAGTCGGTGGTGCGCCTGTTCAGCCAATGGGAACGGATGAAGTCGGCTTCATCCCCTACGCCCTCCGGGTATTGCGAGATCTTATATTGCAGCAGCTCCGGCGTCAGCACCTGCCCAAAAGTGCCCCACACATAGCCCCACCCGGAGTTCCATGCGCTGGCGGCATAGATGGCCAGATCTGCACTGTTCTTTGTGGCAGGGTCTGTAAACATGGATGCTTCCAGTTCCATCGGCGCATTGCCTCCCGGCTCATAGGCTCCGTTGAAGGTACCGCTGCCCGCGCTGCCCATGACCATGGAATAGATCTTCACGGCATTGGAGCGTTCCTCTGCCGTGACCGCACGGCCCAGCCACACGGATAGCTGCGCATAGACTTCTTCCATAGGAAGCGGCACGGCCACCTCATAAGTCTCATCCGTCTCCTCCCGCACCCTTGTCTCCGTTTCATAGAAGCAAGCCACAAACGTCTCTGCATTTGCCTGTGACAGTGCATCCTCTCCAAAGCAGAGGGCAAAGAAAACAGCCTTGACCTGCATCGGGTCAAGACTGTTTCCCTCGGCTTTCTGATTGACCTCGGCCACCGCCGAATCCAGATGGGAGAAGGATCCCCGCATCTGCGTGAACTGCGCCCGGTATTCTGTCGGGACACTTTCAGACAGCTCTGTCCCATAGAACGCCGCCGATACGACAGCGCCGTTGTGCTCGGCTGTGCCGGAACCTACACAGCACAAGAACGCCACCAATAAAATCACCGGCGACAAAATCGCCGCCAGCACCCACCCGACTGTTTTGCGGCCTTTTTCGCTGGTCAGAACGGCGGTCGCCAAACGAACAAGCTGTGTGCTCAAGCAAAGTCACCTCCTCCATTACCGCCCGCCAGCCGAGCCAAACAGCACCGCCTTGTGCGTCGGCGCCTTCACCTCCAGATGGTACCGCTCCATGCCGCACTTATACAGGCACTCGCCACGCCTTGCCCGCTGGATGAGTTCAAACTCCGCCTCGTCCAGCTGCAGCATGTCCATGTAAAATTGCTTACCGATGGAGCCGGGGTTGAACAGAAACTGGTGGGGCGGGATGGCAAAAAGCGGCTTCGTCATCTCCCGCACGCCCTCCTGGTCAAAGTCCTCCAAGTTTTGGGAGGCCATCACCAGCGCCGAGTCCCGCTTGCGCACACGCTTCAGGCAGTTGCGGATGTACTCAATGGCCACCGGGTTAGACAGCCACAGGTACAGCTCATCCAGCACCGCTACGGTATTGCCGCCCGTCAGCAGCCGGTCCGACATATACGCCAGCACATTGAACAGCAGGGCATTCCGCAGGCTCTTGGCCGCCGTCAGCACACCGCCTACGCCGAACACCAGAAACCGGTCGCCGGAGATATTGGTGTGTCCGTTGAAGAACGGTGCATCCGCCCCCACGCACAGGGAGTGCAGACCCAGCAGCACCTCCTGCAGCAGCTCCTGTGTGTACAGCGCACCCGGTTTGTATTGGGCCAGCTCCTCTTGCATGAGGTCATACAGATCGGAGAGGATGGGGTAGTCCTCCGGTATAAGCTGGCGCAGGTCCGTCTCCTCCGTAATGCCCCAACGGGCATATAATTTGGACAGCATGATCTCTATGGTGTCCAGCTGCGGGGCGGTGAGATCCTTGTACGCCCGGAAGAAGTCTTTCAAAAAGGAGATGTGCCGTGCCAGCAGAGTGGACTTGCGAAAGGCCTCCGGGGCTGTCTCGTCGGTGTCCTCGTTCCAGCTCCGCACTTCCAGCACATTGATGCGCTTTTCTCCGGCCATTAAGTCAATGAAGCATCCACCTAAGTTTTCGCACAGCTCCTCCAACTCATGCTCGGCGTCCAGAGCAATCACCGACTTGCCCGCTTCCAGCAGATTGCAGATCAGTAGCTTAATGAGATAGCTCTTGCCCTGACCGCTGTTGCCTAAAATGAGGATGTTGGCAGAGGTCTTGTCGCTGTCCCGGCGGTCAAAGTCCGCCACGATGTTGCTGCCGTACTTGTCTTTCCCAATGTAAAAGCCGTTGGGATCTGTCTTGCCGGAGTAATTGAAGGGATAGAGATTGGCCACGCTGCTGGCGGGCAGTACCCGCTCGAACTCTCGGCCCAGCATATTGCTGCCCACAGGACTGATGCAGCAGAACCCCTGCTTCTGCCGCAGGAGCAGCTTGTCCACATTCAGCTTGCAGCGCACCAGCTCCGTCAGCACATCCGTCTGGAGCTGACGAAGCCGCTCCTTGCTGTCCGCCGTCATCTCCAAATACACGGCACAGTGGACCAGCGGCTCGTGCTCCCGGTGCATTTTATGCACCAGCTCCGCCACATCCCGCAGATTGCACTCCGCCGCCACCGCCTGCCGCAGTTTGTTGGGGTCTGAGCCATCCAGCTTGTTTTTCTTGTTGGCGTTGTCGATGATCCTGTCCTCCTCGCCGGGGGACACCTGCCGGCAGTAAATGCGCAGCGTCACGCCGCTTTTTTCGCCCAGCTCCCGCAAGAGCGCCTGGGCCTCGGTGCTGGCCGGATATTCTCGCAGCGCCCACACGCAGCGGTAGGTGCTGCCGAAGATGTAATGGTCCACCTCGAATTTCACAACCCCCGGTGCGATGCGGTCCAGATAAGTGCGGAGGAATGCTTCCTGCTGGGAAGGGTTCTTTTTAGAAAATGGATTTTTCATTTTTCCTCCTCACCACATATATAGTTCCATGTACGGCTTCAGTTCCGGTTCCTGCCCGGTAAACTGCTCCGGCTCCTGAAACACCTGCGTATACCGCTGTATCTGCTCCTCCGTCAGGGAGCAGAAGCCCCCTGCATGGTCATCTCCCACCAAAAAGAAAGGCCCGCAGATGATATCATCTCCGAACCGTCGGTTGGGCTGCATGCCGTTCAGTTTTCCCTCATCGTTACAACAGAGAATAACGCCGTCTCCCATAGAGAGGGGGTGGAACAGGCCCTCTATCTCCCGCTGGATGGCTTTCAGGCCCTCCTCCATCTCTTTCGCATACGGAGCTTTTCCCGGCTCCACTTTCAGAATTCGCATTTCAAACCTCCGTTTCCGCTGTCAGCCACTGCGCCCCGTCTACAAAGGAGAATACCTCGTGGGTGGCGTCCTGCTCAAAATAAATAGCCAGCAGCTCCAGAAGCCGCTGGCCCTCCGCACGCTGAACGACAAATCCGCAGTCCCGGAACTGCTGCTCCAGGGATGCATAGTTCATGGTCCCGTCCGTTTTTCTGCGCCGCAGCACGAAGCAGAACTCACGGGAGGAGGCCATTGTGGTCTGGACGCTGTCCAGATGCTGGCGATCCTGCACCAGCAGCCCACGGATGGCGGGCATATCTTCCTCCTCCAGCCGCTGCCGGTAGAACTGGCGGTTATCCTGAAAGGACTCCTTGGAGTCCAGGGCCACCAGCTCCAGTTCCGCCATGCCTTTCAGCACGCCCAACAGCTCCTGCACCTTTGCCCGAACGCCCTGCTCCGGCAAAACATTCAGATTGCTGGGATGAACGAAGTAGAAGGCCAGCTCTCCGTCCGCCGTTACAACGCTGCCGTTTTTAATATCATCGATGCCGATGAGCTGCCGGGTAGATTTTTTCCTGCTCATGCCGATTCCCTCCACACATAGTATTGTTGTCCGAAAAAGAAAAACGCCGCAGCATAGCGCAGGAAGTCCAGCATGCTGATCCCTCCGTGCCGAATGCAGAGAAAGGCCAGCGCCGCTGTAATGACCAAGGGGATCATGCTGCCGGTCTGCGTCAGCGCCAGCACCGACAGCAAAAGCCCTGTCCCGATCCACGCCACATCCCGCAGCGTCCACAGCCACAGCATAGGCCGGGCCGTTAAATTTTCGGGGTATAGATACATAGTTCTCCTCCCAAAAGCGAAGCCGCAGGTGTGCGCCTGCGGCTTCTGTGTGTTTTATTCTTCGTTCCCGGCATCATTCAGCTCGCGCTCAATGAGACCCAGAATGAAATCCTTCTGCTTCAGGCCGTTCCTGGCCAGATAGTCCTTCAGCCGGCCGAAGAGTTCCTCCGGTACCTGAAAGGCGATGGTACGATTGTTGGCGTTCATAGTTCGTGCTCCTCCTTCAAAATGTTCTCTGAGTATGTCCGTGATGTAGTCGGCCAGGGTCTGGCCCCGCTGCTCCTGCTCCGTCCGAAGCCGCTGGTGCAGTGACAGCGGGATGGGTGCGCAGAGGTTCTTCTTTTCTTCCATAGCCTGCTCCTTTCCGCCTCTCCCGAGGCAAGCAAAGCATAGCCCAACTGCGGCGCGAAAGCCATTGACAAGTCTAACGAGAATAGAAGCGCAAAGGCAGCATACCGGACAAGTTTAACGAACATATGCGCCCATTTGGATGGCCTGCACCAAACACTGCATCACGAAGTCCACACAGGGGATGGCCACACTGTTGCCCAAGGCCTTATACCTTGCGCTGTCGGATGCACCGGGGATGTCCGTCCACCCGTCCGGGAAGCCCTGCAATCTCTCACATTCCAATGGAGTCAGGCGGCGAATGAGATGGGCATGGACATCTGCCTTTTGGCAAACGAGATCGACGGCATCTTTACACTGCCGTGCGCTCTGTGTGCTGACCACAGCATTCTCCCTGAAGTCATCCACACGCTGGCGGCTGTAGACCGCATGGTGATCTGTGGCAGTCAGGGTATAGGCGATGTCCTGCTGGTATCCGATGCCGTTCCCGCCGTTCTGTGGCTGGCGGTCTATGGCATTTCCCGTGATGCAGATCACAGGTTCCTGCTCCACCAGCGGTACATTGTTTCCGCCCGTCCCATAGCGGGCCGACATGGTAGGCGCTACCTCCTCCATCCGCCGGTAGCGGGCATCAATGCCGTGGTTTTCATACACCAGCGGCTGATGGCCGTGCTCCTGCGCCCGCAGTGTGCCCGTCATATTCTCAGAAATTTCCATGACCTGACCGCCTTGATCGTTGATGCACAGCACAGATGGCATACTGTTGCCGCTGGCGCCTGCCTTCAGTGTTGGGGCAACACTTTCGTGGTATCCGATGCTCCCGGCACTGGCTCCGGCACCTGCAGAAAAACCGGCAACAAATGTCTGCTGTTTTATTCCCGGCTGTGCATTTAGAGCACCCGCCACATCATGTAAGTCACGAACCTCATCTCTTTGGTTGGCCGCAAAGGCTATAACGCCATTCCTGCCGGTGGACATCCCGCAATTGACTCCGAGGGTAGCTGCCACATCGCCGGTCAAGTCTCCGTTGTAGCCGTCAAAGCCCTCAGTGTTTTCACTTGCCTGCGTCACGAAAGTCTGCATCTGCATATTTGAGGTGGCCATCAAAGCACCAGACACCCCTTGCAGGTCGATGCCCTCGTCCCGCTGGTTGATGTGATAGGCATCTATATCTGTGATCTGGCCGTCCGGGAGCGCAAGACCCGCCTGGATCTTCAGCGCCCGTTCCAGCTTCTTTGGCAGCGCTTTGCCCCGTTCAAACGCCCGGCGCAGTATCCCCAAACAAGCCCTCGGCGTCAAATAATACTTTGTCGGCGGTGCGCCCTGCAAAATCCGCGATAAGGAAGATTCTCTTGCGTCTCTGGGGGACACCCCAGTATTGAGCGTCCAGGCACCGCCAGCATAGGGAGAAATCAGTTCCCAGTAGGATTCGCCCAGCAGGTTGCCATGCCCAGGGGTAAGGTCCAGGGACATGAACGGTACCGCACTTAATTCGGACGATCTCTTCCAGGACGATGCGGAAGTCCTCGCCCTTCCGCTCTCCGCTGGAGAAGGCTCCCGGCACATTTTCCCATACCATAAATCGGGGCCGAATATGGATACCTGCCCGGCCTCGTGATCTGTCTGCATTTCGCATCTCCTTTACCAGCCTGACCTGTTCCATAAAAAGGCCAGAGCGGGCGCCAGATAATCCGGCTCTCGCTCCAGCCACGGACAGATCCTGACACGGGCTGCCGCCGCAGATGATGTCCACCGGCGGCAGCATGGCCCCATCCAGCTTCGTAATATCTCCATAATGCAGCATCCCCGGCAGCCGCTGCTGCGTGACTCGAATGGGAAACGGCTCGATCTCGCTGACCCATAGGGGGATGACACCGTTGTGTATAGCCGCCAGCGGAAAGCCGCCAATGCCGTCAAACAGGCTGCCCATAGTAATGCACCTCATTTGGCCGCCACCGTCCGGGCAATATTGACGGCGCTCTGAGCTGTGTAAACCGCCGAGGTAAGATTGGCCTTCGTGGTGGTGTCCAGCCCAAAGGCCCCAGCGATGCGGGGAATTTCCCCGGCAGAGAGCATGAGTCCCAAGCCCAGCAGGGCGTGGTCTTTGAACACCATCAGCCCGGCCACAAGGATGGTGGCCTGCAAGAACGCCGTGAGGCACAGGCCGATGACCTGTTTGCACCACTGGACGAATCCGTCTCCATACCCCCTGGGCACAGAGAACATATACAGGCTCCCCACGGCGATCTGGATCAGCAAAATACCGCCGCGCTTCAGATTGCTGAAAAACACCTTAATGACCGCATAGGCCATGAGGATAAGGCAGAAAAGAACCATAAGCCCGCTGGTCTCCCGCCCAAAGCCCCGCAGGGGATAGGTGGACTCCGTCAGGCTTTCCAGGTTTTCAAGATCTGCCAGCGCCGCCTTTGCCGCATCCCCGATGCTGGTGGACCCAAAGCCGGTGATGCCCGCCGTCAAGGTACCCTGCAAGGAAATTGCCAAAGAATAGAGCCGCACCGGCACCTGGGTAAAAAGAGAGACGGCCAGGAAGCCCTTAAGGACATTCAGCGCCGTCTCTTTCACATTGCCCCGCCCAGCGGAATACTCGATGCCGCATTCAAACACAGCCACCACCAGCCCCGTGGCAAACAGGGCCCAGCCCAAATAGGAGAAAAACAGCACCACGCTCTGCACCCAGTTCATCTCGAAGAGCTCTGCGCCCATGCTGCCCATCTCGGAAAAGAAATTTCCGAGAAAACCCACCACCTGACTGTAAAACCAGTCCACGATCTGCCCCAGTATTTTGTCCGCTACAAAGTCCCAGATAAACAATTCATCACCTCCTGAACATGCAAAAACCGTCCCGCCAACCAACAGTGCAATTTCCCACTCATACCCCGATAATAGTCCAAATATACAGCGGCGCCGTCAGCGTAAAGACCAGGCATGCAAACAGAATGGCCGGAGCCGTCCATTCAAATTGCCCTGTTTTCCGATAGTCAAAATACGCCGTCCCCAGTTTCACGAAGAAAAAAATAGCCAGAATCATGTCGATGGCGGGGAATACCACCTTGTTGACCACCGACTTGATTTGCCCGGACGCTGCCGTCCAGGTGCTCTCCACTGCGCCCGCTACATCGCCGCTGCCTGCGGCAAAGGCCGCCACAGACAGCAGGCAGCACAGCAGCGCCGTGATACTCAGAATGAGCATGATACGCTTTGCAGTTTTCATTTTGCGTCCTCCCTTACATTGTCATTTCATTCATGCCGTGCTGCAGCTCGGCCAATTTCTCCGCTGCCCAGTCGGGGATGCACTCGTCACGGATAATGCCTGCGAACTCGGATCGGTTCCACCTCGTGGTCTCGCCGTCTCCCAAACAGGTGCAGAGTACCGAGCGTCCACGGGCGTGAGGCCGACAGCCAAAGCCGCTCAGGGCCAGCCACAGCTGATTCTCCGGCTGCCAGTAGGATTCCCGCAGCGTATCCGGCGAAAGGATCAGCACCCTGCCGGTAAAATCCTGCTCCCCGGAGTTGGGTTCACAGTGTTCTGCGCCATACAGGTGCAGCTTTGCCAGCTCTGCCCGGTATTCGCTGACGAATCCGTCCAACACGGCGGGGTGGCTGTTTATGAGGAAGGTATGCCGGTGTCCTCCATCTTCGGGGACGAAGATGGTCCGGCTCCACTCCTTATTGGTCTCATGGTAGCGGCCGTCATAGGACTGCTCCTGCAAGGTGTTGGCCAGTACAAAACCTACCCGTTTATAGCCGTACTGGTCAATAACGCTTTTGACGCAGTCGGCGCCCAGATGCATCCCGTCAAAGTCCCTGCGGATGGCCAGTTCTATGGCCCCGGCGCAGGCACAGTTGGTGCGGAAATTAGCCCGCCACAGCTCCAACTCGCCCCGTTCCCGAGCCTCTTTGGCCGTGTAGGGGTACAGCGTCTCACTCGGCAGCATAGACAATGTCTCCTTCCTCCAAAAGCTGTGCCAGTGCGGACGGACAGCATCCACTCAGCATAAGCAGGGGCCGAATGTTCTCCGGCACCTGCGCCATATCCTCCATGTTCTTTTCGCAGTCGACTGCGCAGGGCATCCTGCACGCCTCCTGCAGCACACCCAGCAGTTCTACGGAAGCCTGAGACAAGCCATCCAGTGCGTGCAGCAGCTGCTCTGCCGTCATTTCCTGCGGCATGAGCAGGATGTGGTCCTGTCCCAGCCAAGCAGACAGGGAGATACCCGCCAAGCCCAGTTCCTCCAGCGCACCGTTGGGAATGAGCAGGCCGTTCTTTTCAAATTTCATTTCATTGTTCATGCGAAGATCCTCCTATACTTTTAAAGGCCGCTGCGGTGTATGCACCAGCCTGCACGATTTGCCCCGGCTGTCATAGTCGCCGAAGAAGGACATCTGCGGCGCAAAGGTGCGGGGATCGTAGTTGGTCATGATGTACTCACGGTACTTGTTGTTTTTCTTCTTGGACTGGCTGTTGGGGCGCTCCACCTCGTAAATGAAGAAATCATCGTACAGCTCCCGGATGTATGGGCAGTTGTTATAGGACACCATAGCGAAGCCCGTATGCTTTACCAGTACATCGTGGAGCCGCTGGTGGTCGCTGCGTGGAAACTCCACCGTATAGCATTCCGCCTCATAGTAGGGTGGGTCACAGTAGACCACGGTCTGCGGGTCGTTGCGGGCAGTGATAATGCTCTCGAAATCCTTATTTTCCAGTACCGCATCCTTCAGCCGATGGGAGCACTCCCACAGATCCCGGAAAAACCGCCGTATATCGCAGGAGCCTACGCCATAGCTGTCTCCGCTGCCATTGTAGCTGTAGCGCTGCAGCTTATAAAACGCCGCGGCACGGCGCACATTGCCTAAACTGCCACGCTCCAAAAGCAGCTGCCGCACGACCTCCGCCTGGGGTGGTTCAAAAAACACCTCCGTCAGATCCAACTGCCGTTCCATGTACTCCATGGTGAAGTCCTCGCCCCGAAGCTGACGCTGCAACACATCGAATTCGTCATGGGCGTTGATGGGGAGAAAGCCCAACTCCCTGACCAGCTCCAGCGGACGCTCCTTGGCGCAGAAGAGCAGGTTATATAAATCGTGGTTCAGGTCGTTGTAGATCTGCAGACACCCGCTGGGGACGGAAGTATTCATGGTGATAATGCCGCTGCCGCCAAACACATCCACCAGTGTCTTGTAGTGGGTAGGCAGCAGCATTTGGATGGCCCACATGAGCTGGGCCTTGCCGCCTACCCACGGCATGAGCTTCGTCATCTGCCTACTCACCGAATTTCTCCAGCGCCCGCTCCAGTCCGGAGATGGCGGCGTCTAACCCGCTGCGCATTTTCTCAAGGCTTCGGATGGTGGCATAGACCTCTGCCGCCGTCTCCGCATAGTAATACCCCCGCTGATCTGCTGCGATCGGCACAGTGCCTCGCCGCAGGCGGTTGATGTGCCTGCGAAGCTCGTTTCCGCTGATGCCCAGCGCCCGCTCCAATTCCCGGCTGCTGACCACATTTTTATGTCCCTTGCATCCGTTCTCCAGATACCGGGAGATGGTCTCCTTCGTCATTCTTGCACTCCTTTCCGGGTACCGCTCACCGAAAAGGGTGCAAAAAGTGGGACCGCTGTCCCTTTTCGGAAAGCGGCCCCATTATTGATTCAGTTTACTGCATGGTTATATCCATGCCCTGCTGCGGCAGATGCATAGGCTGTCCATCCGGACGATGGACATAGCCATAGTCACTGAGGATGCCCCTATCTCTATACATCAGGTCTGCGCCGTAGGCGGTGAGATTCAAATTCCGGATGAGCAGGTCAAGCTCTGTCCCGTCTGCTATAAGGGAAAGTTCCTCCCGAGCCCGATCCTCCAACGAGTGGATATTCGGTTCGAAGGCGTATTCACTCAGGTGCTCTGTCAGCGCCATGGCATCCTCCAGCTTGTAAATATCCAGCTGACTGGCCACTGCCTTGAACGCCGCCAGTTCCCCATTTGCATCCAGCATTTCGAGACACTGCGCAAATTGATTGACCTGCTCCATGCTGGTGTGAGCCATATCTACGAAGGCCCACATCTCCGGCATGGCGGTGTCGCATTCCTCCAGCTGCACCTCCTGCCAGCTATCCACCTCCAGACAGTCCAGCACGGCGTCCAACTCCGCCTGCTTTGCGGGCAGGTACAACTTTACGGCACGGACATCACTGACACAGAGGAAATGGATCATATACGGCGGCTTTCGTGGCGGCCTGCCCAAGTTGGGCGGAGCCTGCCGCAGCTCGGCTTCCCGTACTACATAGCCGTTCGGGGTCATAGCGCCGTGTTCGTCCCGGCGCATTTTTTCACCGACCTTGGCATAGTCCAACAGCTCCAGCACACCATCCGGCATTTGTTCCAGCTCCGGCAGGAAATCGTTCTCCACATAGAACCGGCCCAGTGCCGCATCATCCCGGACCTCCGCCACCACATGACAGCCATCCACACTGTACGCCAGATCCAGCAATCGCTGGAGGGTCAGTTCGTCGCCATTGGTTTGGCACAGCTCGTCGACCTCCATCTGCACCAGTCCCTCAAAGGCAATGGCTTCTACATGGTCGAATGTGCTCAGCTGCTCCGCCAGAGCGTTGAACTGATACAGGTCGCTGCCATCAAGGAGCGGTGCAAGAAATCCGTACAGGCCAATGTCCTCCACCTGCCAATAGGGTTCCCGCCCATCCTCCAGCCGCAGCTTATCCAGTGCATCTATCAGTTCCCACGGCGTGGCGGGCAGATCCAGCTCTGCGTGATTGCTGCTATCCGGATCACCCAGATATACGGAGAAAACCTTTTTATCCAAGCTCCATACCCCCTCTCTGCTGCGCAATGTCCATACAGTTATCCGGGTCTGCGCCGGGGACATCCCAGCCGCACATGCTGCCGATCTTCATAGCTTCCTCCTGAGCGGGTGTCACACCCAGCTTCCGGTTTTGCTCATCCGCAATGCGGCGGTTTTCCTGTGCATCCGGCGTAGACCAGTCGCTGGGATAGTACCCGCTCTCCCCACGCTTCACGCAGATGAGCTGCCCCGTACCCGGCAGCAGGGTAAAACACAGCTGAGGCAGCTTGTCCCGGTAAGGCTCGAACCGCTCCTGCTCCGTCCGGATGCTCCAGTCCTCATCCTGCCACAGGTGGACATACAGCTCCCGGCCACCGTCCAGTGCGATCTCCCGCTGCTCGAAGCCCTCACCCCAGCCGTCTGAGGCTTGGCCGGAGATGTACTTCTTCAGCGCAGCCAGCTCTTTAGCCGACAGTTCGCCGCTGATCTGGCACTCCGCCACGCCCCACAGCCTGCCGTGCCGCTGCTCCACATCGAAGACAACGGAATGTACCTTGTCGTTGACGCTGTCCGGTTTTCTGTACCAGTACATGATGCCTCTGACCTGTTCCTCCTGCATGCGGTTTTTGAATAAGGCGCTGCGGATCTTGTCCTCATACGATGCCAATTCGCCGCCGGTGAGCCGTTCCGCCTCCTCCGGCATATCGCCCCACTCGTCCGGCTCGTAGAGTTCGGCAGTCAGGGGCATATACAACTTCAGCACGCTGCGTTCGGGCGGCAGGACAGTGAAGCTGTCCTCGCCGGGGATAAGGGCCAGAGCCCTCCCGTTGTCCCATTTCATCTGAAATTGCCCGGCGTCATCTACGCACACAAGCGTACCCTCTGTGCCGGGTGCTACCGGCGCATAGGGGTCCTCCATGGAAACCAGCCGAATGCGGGTGCCGGGCGGGTATTTTTCCCGCAGGAATTTCACCATTTTTTCGGATGTAAACATTTTTAGATCCCTCCTATTTTCTGTGTGTATTCAGATAGCGTATATGGATCATCCTCACTGAAGAAATCCAGCAAAATATCATCTGCCGCCTTGCGGACGGCAGGATCGTCCGTCAGGACTTCGTAGCGAAACCCGGTGGTATCCCGATAGGGCAGTTCCTCCCGGATGCAGTCCAGAAACGACTCTGCATCGTAATAGAGAATGTCATCGTCCCCGACAAATGTGGCCTTGCCAATAGGCTCTATAATGCATCACTTCCTTCTTTCGCAATACACCACCAGCCGCTGCCGTCCTCCGCTGGCGTAGGGATGGCAGGTGATGAGCGTCAGCAGGTCACGCCCCGGCTGGATTTTGATTTTGTCCACCTGGTCCGGCTGGATGATCTTCATATCAACCACGGCATAGGTGAGTGTTTCCCATAGATTCGTAATCGTTACCATATCGCCCGCCTGCAAGCGGTCTATGTGCCGAAAATAATCCGCACCATACCATCCTCTATGCCCGGCAATAACGCAGTTGGTACTCATGCCACCAATAGGCGCCGAAGTGTTCCCCAGCACCGCCGCCCCTGCGGCAAGGTGCGAATCCGACGCGCCCAAGTAGACCGGCATGACCAGCTCCAGCGCGGGGATCTCCAATACACCTATGATCTCGTCCTCCACGCCGTAGTCTCTCAGCAATACAGCAGGCTCCTCACAAGCCGCAGCATCGGCCAGCCCCGCCTGCCGCTCCGTATAAATGCGCTGGTTATATCCCTGCAAGTCTGCCAGCAACTCAGGGTATGACTGTCTCGCCTCCTCCAAAAAAACCTGTGCCGCCGCGCTCATGTCCGCTTGCAGCCTATGCCCGGAAACCACCGGCCACAGCAGAATACAAAGCCCCGCCACGGCCAGCGCCACCGCCAACAAAGCAGCTTTTTTACCCACGGCGTTTCCTCCTTGCAAAGAGGCAGATACCGCCAGCCGCAGCCAACACACCAAGGCCGATGCTCAAACCCGTGAGATAGTGCTGCGTCCACGAAGAAGCAGCCTTCGGAGTTTTTCCATTTTCTACCACCAACTCCGGCACATACGGCACCCGATGTCCCCGCACCAGCAGCCGGTGGGTGTTCACCCCAAAGGGCGTACAGGTCACCAGCGTCACCAGGTCCTGTCCGTCCTCGATTTGCAGCAGCGATGTGTCCGAAGGCAGCACTGTGGCGATCTGGTCCACCTCGTAGGCCAGCACCTCACCCAGCACATGGATATAGAAAGCATCGCCTTTCGCCAACTGGTCAATGTCCGAAAACAGCTTTGCACTGGCCATCCCGCTGTGAGCCGACAGCACCGCATGGGTGCCTGCCCCGCCCACAGGCAGGGAAGTCCCCACCACATGCCCCACGGCCCGTTCCAGCGTTTCCGCCCCCGTGCCGTGCCGCACCGGGAGATACACGCCGATCTTCGGGATGTCGATAGTACACATGGCCCCGCCCACGGTAAGTTGCCCCGCATAGAGCATGGGAGGAGCAGAAGCCCCTCCCGTACTGACCGCCGCCTCGCCCCGCAGCAAGGCATTATACGCCTCCGCCGCCCGACGCTGCTCGGCCAGCTCCGCGTCGTCGGCGTCTTCGATGGCATTGGTATAGACTGTTTCCACATCCGAATGATACCGTTCATTCAGCAGCTCACCCAGCAGCGGGTAAAGCAGTAGCCCCAGCGCAATGACTCCGCAGGCCACCGCCAGCAGTCGCCACTTCACTGGTCGTTCCTATTGTGCTTCCGGCCCCGGACCACAATAAACGCCGCCACGCCCAGCAGCATGCAGCCGCCCACGGTGAACATCCAGGTGCCGTAACCGCCTGTCTTAGGCAGGTCAAAGCCGGGGTTGTTGATGACCGTCAGCGGCACGATGGCATTGCCGTCCTCCATGTCCACCGCGTCGCCGTTGACGCTGCCGCTGGCTGTCAGGAGCTTCACGCCGCAGATCTCGCAGGCGCTCTCGCCCTCCGCAGCGGTAATGATAATTTCGATGCCATCCTTCAGCAGCACATACCCCTTGTCTGTGTCTGTCTCCGTCAGCGTGTAAGTGTCGTCCTCCAGACCCATGACCCGGATGTGCCCCTCCCCGTTGGGCACGAACACCGTGGCCTTGCTCTCTTTCGCCTCATGGCCGGTGACATAGTACACGCCGTCCACCAGCTTTGCCGTCACAAAATAGCCGTCCGTGTCGTTGTGCAGCAGGAAATGAACATTGGCCAGGTCGCCCTTTCCGTCCGAAAACTGCTTCAGCACATCCACACCGTAGGTATACACATGGCAGCAGTCCTGGAGCGTATCAAAGTAACCGGTATTGGTGCGCTTCCAGGTCAGTACCACCTCGTTGGGGTTGTCGCTGTCGCCCAGCTGTGCGCCAGCGGTAAGGGTCGCCGTATAGGTGATCCGCATGGTACAGTCGCTGTAACCACGCTTCACGCTATCGGTGTAGACACTTGCGGATTCGTTGATGTCCGCCAGCCCGGTCTCTGTCATACCAATGGTCATGGTGTTCTGTGCGTCATCATAGCTGACGGCGAACTTGCCGGAATCCTCGTCCCATGCCGTAATCTGATCTGTGCATCCGGCATCCCGGAAGAACTCAATGACCACATCGCTTCTGTTGTAGCCGATCCCCTCGCTCAGTGTGTCCACAAAGGTATAAGTAGTCAAACTGGTAGCCTTGGAGGTAATGGTAGGCAGCTTAGAGATGATCTGATACTCCACCACATCCCCCACAGAAGCGGTGGCGGTGTGTGCATAGCCGTCCGTAATATCCCCCGTGCCGCCGTTCTTGCCGGTGCTGTTTTTGCCCTCCCGGACGGTTTTTTCCAGCGTGGGATTGCCGGTCTGATTTTTCGGGTACACGGTCACATCGTAGTTCCAGTTTTTGCCGTCCATGGTGGTCATGGGCAGGGAAACAAAAAACGGGTTGCAGGTGCTGGTGACATTCTCCGGCACACGGGTCTCCACCACCAGATACAGCCCCTGCTCCAGTCCACCGACCTTGCTGTGTCCGTTTTCATCCGTCTCGGGCATGGCCCCGCCGTTCCGGACGGCAATCTCCAGCGCATTTTTGACGGTGGTAGCATTGTCGGCCAAAGCGTCCGCCAGGGCTTTGTTCAGCTTGTCGGAGGTAAAGTAGAACACGCCGTTCCCTCTCTTGTAAGCGTCCGCCTTAGTCAGTCCAATGGCCTGGAGCACTGCGTCGTCCGCAAAGCCATACAGCACGCCCACCTTATATTGTCCATTCTCCCGCTGGCTGTAAGTGGAGATGGACGCCACCCGCAGATAGCTAAACTCCACGCCCTGCATGGCGTACTGCGCCAGCTTGTCGGTAACGGCATCGTCCTGCACGCCAGTGCTGACATAGGACGCCGTATTCCACGCCCCGTCTGCGCTGGCCGCCGTGATGTCGTACTTGTAAAGGGAAAGGGACGCTTTCCGTCCGGAGTCAATGGTCGGCGCTGCGAACGCTGTGCTGATAAGCCCCAAGGCCATGACCATAGCCAGGAGCAGCGCCCAAAGTCGTTTTGTTTTCTTCATCGTTCAGTTCTCCTTTTCATGTAAGATTTTTTGCAAAAATAAACACCCATGCAAAGCATGAGTGCTGCAAACAGAATATAAATTGTGAAGCCTGCCCCGCCCGTAAAGGGCAGCGCAAAGCCCGCATTGTTGCAGGCGGTAATGGTGATGTCCCGGTCGTTTGCGTCCAGCGTCCCTACAAACAAAGGCTCCGTCTGCAGCGTCATTCCCTCCGCCGCCTGCACCTCCGTCACCCGGTAGTAGGTGCCGCCGTCTGCTGTCAAATCTTCCCAGCAAACCGAGCCGCCCGCATCCGTTTCCACCGTGCTCACCTCCCGCCACTTTACCTGGTCCGCAGAGGATTCCAGCAGGAACCGGATCCCGGATAGAGGATCACCCTCGGCGTCCACCTTCTTCACCGTGATCCTGCCGGGGATGGCGGCGGTCTTGATCTTCAGGTAAGCCGTTACCGGGTCACGGACGCTGGCAGAGTAGGTAACCACATCCTGAATACCGGTAGGTTCGCCCCACACGCCATCGCCCCACACCACCATACCGGCGCTGGTGGTGCCCTCTTTGGCGGCGGTAATGGTAACGGCATCCGAGATGGGCTTTTCCGCTGAGATGGTCAGCACATCTCCGCTCTTGCTGAAAGTCAGGTTGGCGTCCTCACAGCTGAAACTATACTTTCCCAGCATCCCGTTGGTGTCGGTGATGCTGCCGGTAAACTTGCTGCCGTCCCAAGTCAGTTCCAACGTCTCTGCATTGGTGGCAGTAGATGCGCAGAAGCTGGGCCGCCTACTATGCATCTGCACAGAATCCACAATGGAATCATAGTAGCTGAGGATCTTGCTCCGCAGGGGGTGGGTTGCATCCACCCGCTCCAAGGCCTCGTTATAGCCCATAGACTTCACATCAATATGGCGGAAGCTGCTGTCCCGTTCGCCTGCCACTACCTCCCAAATGAGGACCTGCGTGGTATAGGCCCAGGCCATCTTTTCTGCCGTAGCTTCCACATCTGCCCACCAGCCGCCGCCAATGGCCCCGTGGTAGCCATAACTCATGATGCGGCCGATCAGCCGCTGCACCTCACGGGGCGTAAGGGGATGCCCGTCAGGCAGGCTCAGGTGATCCCACCAGGTATCGTCGTGGTCTGTGATGGAATCGTAGTTTTTCTGCGGTGCGCCGGGTTCGATGCACGACCGGCGCGCTGGACAGCGAGACCAGCATTCAGGTCATGGAGCTTCTGAAGCAGGTCGCGAAGGATCGGCTGGTGGTCATGGTGACGCACAATCCGGAGCTTGCCGAGCGCTATGCCACGCGGATTGTGACGCTGAAGGACGGCGTCATACGTTCGGATTCCATGCCCTATGAACCGGATCGAGAGACGCAGAAGCCGCCGGTTCACAGGAATCTGGGGAAGGCATCCATGTCTGTCTTCACCTCGCTGGCGCTCAGCTTCCAGAATCTGCGCACGAAAAAAGCCCGCACCCTGCTGACTGCATTTGCCGGTTCCATCGGCATCATAGGCATTGCGCTGATCCTGTCGCTGTCCAACGGCGTGAACAATTACATAGAATCCGTGGAAAAGGATACGCTTTCGGAGTATCCCCTGCAGATTCAAAGCGCGGGCATCGATTTTTCCTCCATGCTGATGGCGAATATGCCGCAGGACGGCGGTGAGGGGCGGCAGGACGGGAGGGTGTCCGTCAATCAGATGATCACCGGCATGCTCTCGCATGTCAACGCGAACGATCTGGCTTCGCTGAAGCGTTACCTCGACAGCGGCGACAGCGGGATTGAGAATTATGCGAGCGCGGTGGAGTATCTTTACAACGTTTCCCCTCAGATCTTCCGCAGCGATGCGGACGGAGTCCGGCAGGTCAACCCGGATCAGACGATGTCCGTGCTGGGATTTGGCTCCGGAAGCTCAAGCAGCCTGCTGTCGTCCATGACGAACACGGACGTTTTCTTTGAAATGCCGCAGAATGCCGGGCTTTATCAGGATCAATATGATGTTATGGCCGGACGCTGGCCGGAGGACTACAACGAATGTGTCGTGGTGCTCTCCGCAGGGGGGAGCATCAGCGATTTTGCGCTCTATACGCTGGGACTGCGGGATTCGCTCGAACTCGAGGAGATGCTCCGGCAGTTCGCCAACGACGAGACGGTGCAGGCTCCGCCGGATTTTCAGAGCTATGCGTATGAGGATTTTCTCGGCATTTCCTTCAAGCTGGTAAACGGCGCGGATTACTATGTTTACGACAGCGAATATGGCTTCT
>OLOW01000387.1_pt1 | contig 29446 bp, 32 predicted proteins | sample 1672801 | NCBI WGS metagenome assembly OLOW01 (sample SAMEA3136725, study PRJEB25190) | human gut metagenome | biome: human gut; feature: human-associated habitat; material: faeces | place: Austria | collected 2013 | reverse complement strand
AAGCGATGTTATCAAGGTCAGATACGAAAAGCTTGACGCTAAAAGTGGTAGTACCCATATTACCCTGTTCTCCTATTCCAAATGGTCTAAATATCCAAGAGGACTGAGCATAAGGAGCATTATTGTATCTGTCAGAAGCTCTAAATACAGTAGGGCACACTATTCCTTGAGCTATGATAGTTCTTTCTGAAAATTTGGGATAAACCACCAGAGGTCTAGCACTAATATATCCATGTTCCTTTAGATATTTAGTTAGGATGTTATTGTTATCAAATATACCGCAAAAGCATCCAACATTCTGTTTATCAGTACCACTTCCAGTACTTATTTCTCTTCCGCCAGTTGGTTTAATATTATTTACTATATCCTTTATAAATATAGGATTAGTCCAATTACCTACTTTATCTTGGAACTGTATTCCAAGTCTATAAGTTTCCCCATATTTAAATATTCTCTCTGTTGGATTAGGTAAAGTGTTTTTATAGCTATAAACCCCTTTCTGGAGTGGAAGCCTATCTAAAACTCTCTCTGTGCCAAATACTACATCAGCCTTTGTATTATTTTCTACCCACAAATGATCATTACTAACCTTAATGTCTCCAAGGAATAATGTACCGTCCTTATGTGATATAGTACCAAATACAGCTTCTACTCCTCCAACATATAAGAGCTTTGTAGGATCTTCAATGTCTCCATAATTCCCAGAATCTGTATAAGTTAAACTACCGCCAGTAGATGTTCCTATACTTAAGTCTATAACTCTTTTAACTTCTGGAGTTGCATTTATAGATGACCTAAAAATACTATATATTCTTACATAATCCCAAGAAGTATCTGGATTATAAATATTTATCCTAAAGGAATTGTTAGATAACTCTTCCGGAGAACCTCCTTTACCTCCAGAAGAAGTAAAATACAGAGGAGATGTATAAACTATATTGCTTTCTTGTAAATATTCGCTAACATATGTTATACAATATTGTATTACTCCACTAGAGAATTGTCCTCCGCCATCTATTGTATCTATAGTAACACTATCAGGAGATATTACCTCTTTCACGAAATTGAAGGAGTTATCCTTCCATTCTGTTTCAGAGGCTATGTTTATAACCCTAGGTTGATTTAGGCCATCTACCCAATATACCTTCTTGGAATTCTCATTTTCATATAATGAGATAGTTTCTATAGGATACTTTGGATTAAACTTCAAATCACCAGAGAATAAGATTTTTCCTCTTATATTTAATCCATCTAACCATATCTTGTATATTTTATCTTTAAAATCTTCAGAATCAATATCTTCAATGTTCCTCTCAGTAGCTGTCAAATCATTTATAGTACTAGACGAAGCATCTATATCTTTTATCTTCTGGATAATTATCTGCCCAGACGAGAATATTACTAATTCGTCATTAAGAAGAGACTGCCCAATTGGAATACCTTTTATAGAATCTCCTATCCCATAAATATAGGGGGATATATTTCCCTTCTCATTAGATATACTTAGCAGAGTATTATCATCCGTAGACATTATTCTAATATTCTTATTTTCATAAGAATATTGAGAGTTAAATGCAGAAACACTTAAATCTCTCTGCATTCCCCTAACTTTAAAAATAGATTGACCCTGCCGCATATTAATATAGTTTTAGTCTTTCCTTACTTCCATTGTTTTTAAAGCCAGTTATATGCTCTCCATCCCTTATAATAAGAGTTCTCCAGGAGTTAAAGAAGGATTCAGCTTTATCAATAGATAATCTATTGAACTCAGATTCACAATCTCCTACAGCCCAAGCATACTCTTGTTGTACATTTTGCAATACAGCTGGACTTATCTCCCCCAAATCAAATAATACAGTAAACTGCTTTTTCTTAATATAGAGTTCAAGTGCTCTAGTAAAGCTACTATTATCTGGAATAAGAGGGTATCCATCTTCATCAGTAGCTATAGCTTCATAGGATATCTCTATATCTCCGTCTTCAATAGATGTATATATAATATTGCCCTGTATTTTATAGGTTAAATCGTTTACACCTCTTTTATAATCATGCTTACATTCACTCATATGGAATGAGTCTGTAGAATATCTGAAGGCTGCTCCTCCAACTTTCCTTATCTGAATAACTTGATAATAGTCACAAGGAAGAATAGCTCTATATTCTTTCACTTTAATTATTTCTGTTTTTTCTTCAAATATACTAGGTGTTCCAACAATCCTCATGAAATCTATACAATAGTCAACTGCTGTCTCTAATGTTATATCTTGCATAAGAGGATGCCTAAGTATTTTATCTAAAATTAATTTTATACTTGAATATTGTTCAGCCATATCTAAATAATTTATATCATAAAACTATCTACTATTCCCTCCTTTATATTTTGCTTTAGTTCTTTCTTTATATTTCTATTTAGATGAAAAGTATAGAAAGATTTATTAGTAAAATTAGCTACATTTCTATTATAGTAGATTTTAAATATTTCTTTTTCTTCCACTTTAATAAGTGTTTTATTCTTATAGGATTCCTCATCTTCATACCATAATTTAAGAGTTCTATCCCAGTCGATAGGGAGATTAGTCTTGATTTTATTTCCTTCTAAAACAATATTAGCTTTATATTTTCTTATTTCTAATTTTCCCAATCTACATGGTAACGTAACATCATCACCTTTTGATAATAAATCAGCCAGTAATTTATTTACTTTTCTAATGATAGAAAAATACTGAGATTCTGTAAGTATATATTTAGATTCTTTTGGTTTAGTCTTCCTGTAAAATTTATATCCGTCATAAACTCCATATGAGTTTTTTATTTTATGATGTCTACTTCCTTTTACTTTATTAACTAGACCTCTAAACTCTTCATAGCTTATTACCTCTTCTGGATTAGCCATAGTATTATTCTAATTGTTTTTGAAAATTACTCTTTGTATTCCTAGCTATAAAAGAAGCCATATCAGATAAATCGTCCTTAGCATTGTTATCAGGATCAGCTGGTCTGTAAGAAGCTCCCAAGAGCTCTTTAACTGTCAGCTCTACAAGAGGGGAAATAAGAGAATCCTCTATAGGAAATTCTCTATCTAATATATCGCATGGGATTTTACCTTCTTCATCAGGGCACTGGAGGTCAGAGGCTCTGATGGAATTAAAGAATATCCCAGTAAGTCTTACATGCTCAAGGTATAGATGTTGCGGATTACAAGACTTAAAATATAAATAGTTATCAGGGCCAATAGAACAATAAATAATGTTCTTTAGAAATTTGTTATACCCTACATATCTCATCCTATCCCTACTAACATAAGCTATATCACCTTGGTAATAATCAACTGGATACACCTTAGGTATTCCAATTTGCATAAGAAATGGTATCTTATCTTTGCTTCTAAGATATATTCCTCCCTCACAAGGTTCACCGGATATAGCAGGAACCTGAATTAAGTCTAAACATATAGTCTGATAATTACTGGAAGGCATTCGCTTCTTAACATTAGAATATCTTTGTTTAAGTAGAAAGGCCCTATATTTATCAAGAAGGATTATAACATGATCTTCAGTGAATGTAGAATCATCAGAATGTAGTTTAAGCTCATCCAAAACTAAATAAGTCAACTCTCTAAATGTACTCATATTTGTATATAATAAAAAATCCTTATTGCAAAGATAAGTAAAATTTATTCTTGCAACAAGGATATTATCATTTTTCTAGTATAAATATTATATTAATTATTATAGAAATGGATTATATTTTATAGTTTCTGTAGCATTTCTTATAAACTCTGGATATGGTAATAAACAATTCGATCCAAATAAGCAGGTTAAAGCTTCTCCAATAGCTCTATAATCTTCTTCAGTTATAGTTTTATTATAGCCTATCTCTAACATTTCTGTAATAAATAGCACTGCTATTAACCTATTTACTTTTCCATAGGATATGTATCCAAGTTTTGTCAAAGCATTAAAATAAGAAATCAATGAGTTCGACAAGTATTTATTTACAGCATCCATTACCAAATAAATTTTTTAATTCTTTATTCCTAAAGAATTTGTTCCAAAATTGTATAGCTTGAAGATAATTTCCTGCTTTGATAGATAGTTCAAAAGCTTTAAATCTTAAGATACAATCTATAAACACTTTCGGAGGGCAACAGCATGATGTTCCAATAGTTTTTACAGACGGCATGAAACTTTGGTATATTCTAAAAAAGTTACATACAGGACACATAATTATGTCATCTTTATCACTTCTGCAGTACACAAATAGTAAGTTATCAGATATATCCAAAGATTCCTTGGGAATCTCTAGTCTAAAAACTTTAGACTGATCAGAATTAATGCTTTGATATATAGGAGACGAACTAGGCATCCCTTCAGTATAAGTATCTTGATTATCTATCACCACTTGTTTAGGATAAATACCCTCAGTATCTGTGCATTGAACCTCTATTACCAATAATGTTCCTTCTGGATTAACATATAATTCATTAAATTTCATAGCACTCTATTATAAAGGTAATAAAAAAAAATAGGGAGACATTAGTCTCCCTTAATTATTTAATAGCCCTATGCAGAGACATCAAGTGCTGTAATTGTTAATCCAGTAGCAGTGTTAATAGCTGTGATAATGTCATTAGTAAGTTTATTACTAGTCTGATTATTATCTCCAACCTTAGGAACTACGATTGTAATATCCTTCTCTGATTTCTGAACAGCCTCATTAGAACCAACATAGGCATAGTGAATGTCGATAGTATTATATTTCAAATCGGGGTTCACCAAGTACTTGGTTCTGATAACGTTAGGGAATCCCACCATTCTATAAACATCTCCTCTCTCACCCATACAGAAGTATTCCAGATCTGCAATCTTATGTCCATCGGGGATACTATTAGTTGAAGCTTGTTTCTCTACCAAACCCCAAATTCTATCATCACCATTAACTACAATAGTATCCGGCATAAGAGTGAAATTTACAGGGACTTGAGGGAATGTGCCAAGTATCCATTCTTGAGGAACCTCTTCTACTATCAATCCACTGGCATCTCCACCAGTAAGAGCTACAGGAGTAGCCTCTAATTGTACTGCTGTTCCATCTGTACCAGCTATAGAAATCATAGCTGCTATACCTGGATTAGCAGCAACCAAATCCTTCAAATCTTTGATAGTTTTCTTAGCAGCTGTCAAGGAAGCCCTGATAACGGTAAATCCATCTTCTTGTGTTACTCTGAAACCTGCATTTGTAGCAGTAATAGATTCTACAGCAAATTTAATAGAGTTCCCTATTACCCCATTTTCTACTGCAGTTACTGTAATACCAGTATTAGTAGTCATAGTAACTTTAGCTGCAGTTCCTTCTAGACTAAAGTCCAACAACTGCTCTGTCTCTCTTGAGAAATTCTTTTTCAGTGACTTATAAAGCTCTTGATAGAAACTACCTGCTGTCATTCCTGATACTGCATGAACCATGCCATATTTAAAGTATTGATCTTCCTCAGACATACCAATATAGTTTCTAAAGGCAATTCTAAGAATATAATCTTGACCAGCCACCGGAGATCCTCCATTTACATTGGGATCTAAAGTTACCTTGTACTTAGCTAGTTCATGAGCCAGATCATCAGCATCTGTTGCTTTAGCATACATGATATTTTTAATATCTATTAGGTCACTTCTTAGCATACCTCCAGCTCCCATGTATTCAAAATACAGGTGATTTTTTGCTGTGTCAGATTTTACTGCAATAGAGCCGACTGCGTCAGTTGAAATAACATTAGAGGGTTTTAATGCTTCTGCTACATAAAGTTGTCTTGCTTGATTTGTACTAAATGTCGCCATTTTAATATATATATTAAATTATACAATAGATTATTTATGCACCTGATGACCATATAGCCTTAGCAAGAGAAACTGCTCTATTAAGTATAGCCCTATGGATTACAGGATTTAGTTTACACTCTGTTACTTTTGTTTCATTATTTATACTTACCCCATAGCCTGTCAGATCCTCTAAGATGATAGGATCTGGTCTAGAAAGATACCTGACAGTGTAGGATTTTATATTGTATTTACTAACTAATTCTGCTTTAGTTCCAATAGTTAATCTCAAAACCCTTCTATCATTGGGACCTCTAAATGGGTTCCTCGATACATTATAAAAGTTGTCTTGAGATACTGGAACTACGATTACATCTTTATTGTTTGCACATCCTAGAGATTCATCACTTAAGTTAACAGATTCATAAGTTATAAACCATAGATCTTCCGGTAGTTGAAAGAATATAGAATTCTTATGAGCCTTATTCTCTATCTTATCCCTTAAAGTAACTTCTTTAACTAAGTTACTTATATATTCTGTAACTTCTTCAGTATTTTCAAAGGATTCCCCATTGAATCTCCCATTATATATATCTATCACTATAGATTCTTGGGATTGAGTAAGTAAGACACTCTTCTCATACTCATTCAATGGAGCTGCATTATTACTCATTAGATTATTATAAAGTATGTCAAACTCATTAGAGAATTCTTTATTATTCATACTATTTTAACTTCGCTTCTAAAGAAAATTTCAATTCCTGATGCTTAGGAGAATTAAGGAATCTAGCAGCTATATTCAGAGTAGGTTCCTCATTAATCTCACATAGAGGAGTATTATCACTCTTCAAGTATAAATAGTTTCCTCTACTTGAAATGAGGCCTGCTTCAATACTTTTCTTTATAAGAACCTTAGTACTAAGCAGGGGATCAGTAATCACTCTTAAAAAGAGTTTGCTGTCTGCTTGAATAAGACTATTAATTTTCGTTTGCAAAAATTCCAGTTTAGCAGTGGGAGATGTAGGTCTTCCGTCTATAGATTCTATTATTACTCTTAATGTATCTATATCATTTTCTACCTTACCGAATTCCTTATAGCATCTCATAGTATTACTCATATTTCCTCTAGCAGATTTAATCTCATCACCTTCTGTTACAATAACAAACTGATAGGTAGCTTTTGGATGGTCCTGTAATTCCTGTAATGAAGAAGCGATAAAATCTTTATTGGCTAGTAGTATCTTATATCTTATATAATCCTCCGGGTTAGATAAATCAAAATAATTATCTTGCTTCTTCAATGTTACCTTTGAAATTCCATTTTCGTTAGAGTCATCCCAGAAATTATCGACTTTCTTGTAGATACTTAATGAATTATATTCAAGCCCCATAATTTCCTCTAGAAAAGCTTTCTCAGCATCTGTAAGAACATTTACAAACATACCAGAAGATAATCTAGGAACTACGAATGTTCTGCTAGCATTTTCAGCCATTCCTCCATATAACACATGTTTGGGGTTTGTGATCATTCCTCCTTCTTTTGGTATATGTCTTACTATAACTCTCTCTTTTCTCAAACAATTAATTAGAGCATTATTCTTTGCAGTGTTAGATTTCTCCAACACTTCAGAAGCATTGCTCTCTCCTTCAAGATTGTGATGCAACTTTGAAACCTCTCTCATAGAGACTTCTCTGATAGAATCTTCATCTATTTCAAATTCAGGTGTCTCGTAATTTATATTTTCTTCTACTTTATTTTTTGCCATATCTTCTCCTTTCTAAAAAAAATAGGGAGTAGGAGTACCTACTCCCATTATATTAACCCTGCAGTATAGCAGGAATAATTGACATAGTTCTCGTAGGATCAAGAACACAGATACCTAAAGTGGCCATTCTATGAATAACTGCCGAGTCCTCATCAAAAGACATATAGGGATTACCCTTCTGTCCTGTATATGGATTTCTCACATTTTTTTTTATGTTGCTAATACATCGTTTCCATGTATTATCTCTAACTTTCATTAGAGTTCGGACTATATCTTCATCACTTAATATTAAGTGAGCAAGGCGTTTCAGTAGTACTTACTACTTACTCCCATCTGGGATAGTCTCTGAACCTTCATATATACTAGTATATATGCTTGGCTGCTGATCATCCAATCTTTCACATTGTTTCTTTTTATGAATTATATTTTTGAGAGACTGATATTCTATATTAAAAAGTTTAGCTATTTGATTGACTGTATATAATTCTCTTAATTTCCCTATCTGATTAACTTGGAAATCTGTTAGAATAGTCTTCTTGGGAACTTGTTTACAAATTTTTCTTGAACCAAATTTAAATGAATGAATGACATTTTCTTTTGGAGTTACCCATTCAAGATTTTCTATTCTGTTATTAGTTCTATTCCCATCTATATGATTAACTATATCTCTATTCTTAGTTCTAGGGATAAATGCTTTGGCAACTAATCTATGGACTGGTTGAGAAGTCCATGTTCCATCAAGTCTTTGCACAGAGCATCTGTAGTAACCATCTCTATCTTTAGGAAATTCAGTCAAGATTCTCTCTTTTCTACTCTTATTAGCAGCTTTTCTTATTCTACCAATTGAGCTTACCTCTATGCCTTTATATTCTAGCAGAGGCTTCCATAATTCTTTAACTTCCATATTTAAATGTTTGAAGTTTAAAAAGCAGTGAAAGCTCTAAGGAACTTCCAGCAATTAACCTTGTTTTTCTTTACTAGCTCTACTTCTGTTTCTAGGGGAGAACTTTGGGAGCTGAGAAATGTGTAAAGGCTTACGCCGTTAACCCCCATTGATACCCTCTATATTCTGTATCACCTTTAATCTTACACTTAAAGATATTCGGCTGATCCATTGTTCCAATATACATAATATCATATCTGTAGGAATAAGCCACTCCTCCAAGAGGATGAAGTATCTTATTTCTAACTGGATCATCATACATAGGATCTACATCAATTTTAACTCTGACTCCATTGGGAGCTTTGTACTCGACAAATTGGAATCCTGCAGACAATGCATTTGTATGTAATCTAGACTGGGTTTTCTCTATTACTCTAGTAGAACTATTATCCAATACAAATTGGGTCCAACCTGAAACTACATTCAATACAGCTTTATGGAATTGGATAGCTCCTCTTTCACCTGTTTTGATTAAGAAATATCTATCACCAAAATCCAACTTGGATGCAGATAATTCATACAAGGCATCTTCAAGAAGTTTCAAGCTGAAAGTATTATAATACATAGTATTAGCTACTTCCATTTGCTCAAATACATTATGTTATCATAGTGGCTCTTTATCCACTATTTCTTCATATTACTATGAAGTTCGGACTATATATTCATTTAGATTACCACATCTAAATGCAAAACTCTCGTGGAGCATTACTATTGTAATGTTGGGAGATCTCTTCCCAAGTTTTTAGTCTCTTTAAAGGCTCTAAGTTTAATATCATTCCTCAAGAGTATTCTTCTTATCGTACTCTTATTTTTACCAAACTTTTTTCCTATGTCTACTGTACTATAACCATCTAAATATAAATCTATTATCATAGACTCCTCAAGTTTATTAGTCTTTTGCAAACCTAAGCCATAAATTATATTAGATCTCTTTAATAGACTAGTAATATTAGGTACTCCAGTATGCAAAATTTTAGCTATTTTATATGCTGGAATCCCAGAATTAAACATGTTTATTATTAAGTCCTTGTCTAATTCTTTAGTGGTTCTAATAACATTACCCCCAATAGACATATTATAACCAAATTTATTATCAGTAGAATTAAAATAAGAAATCCAATACTTTTCTCTATCATTAAGTTCTTCTATAGTACACTCTTCAAGTAATTCTATATAAAAGTTTTCTTCACCATATTTTCTTATCGCTTTACCTATAACATAATCTTTGTTATTTCTTGCAGCAGATAAATGATTTTGAAATCTCAATTTTAAGCTTACTTTAGTCTGTCCTATATAAACCTTATTATTTATAGTATTTCTTATTATATAGATTCTACCATATTTAGTCATAATATAAAGAGTTTCAACCTCTAGTCTCTACACTACTATAAGCTTTTTAGTTCCTATAGTTAGCTCGGTATTATCCATCTCAGGACTTCCACCGACTTAGTTTTGTTAATTTTAATTTCTTGACTGCTTATGCAGCTAGCTGGCCTATTTGAGCCTTTAAACCAGCACCTGTCTTAATCGCATTGCCTGATTTACCGATATTCATATACTCCCCATTGGAATTTCTGTTAGAAGTACCAAACGCAAGAGCATTGTTTTTGTATTCAGAGAATTGTTGTTCAACTTCCCAATCTACATTATGCATCCACATTGTAGCTATAGACTTGGTAAGTCCTCCGTTCTCAGTTGCTTTAGTCATAGGTATGCCCACAGCAAGTTTCTTTGTAAGAGCAGAACCTGGAACCTTATGTTGAATTCTTATTGTAGACCACTCATTTCTCATGGAAACAGGACTAGTGAATCTAACATCACCTACTTTCCTTGATAATTCCTTCTCTACTGGAGCGAAATCTACAGAGAATCTTTCCCCTGCAAGGAGTCTCTCTGCAGGGCATCCTGCAGTATTACCTCCCATCAACTCAACTTTGTACACCGCATTAGTTCCCTCCATTCTGGGGTCACCTAGTATTCTGAATGGATATACTTGGTTCAAATGACCAACAATTACTTCTCCATCAGCAAACCAGTCTTCAGGGAAGACTAAATAAAAAGGAGTAGTACCAACACCAACATTAGGGCTTCCTGCAGTAACAGGAGTGCCATTCTCATCTCTTGCCTCTACAAGAGGAATATTTCTCCTTGAAGAACCTATTACATCCCAGTAATACTCAGTATCATCTTCAAATTCTCTAACTGGGAACTGATTTAGGAATGTGTCAAGGGTTTTACCTCTGTAATAGGCAAGCAATTGAACCATAAGGTTGGTAGCTTTTTGTGGAGCTAATTGGAAGATAGAACCCAAGTGGTTCTCTTTTGTTAACAATCTGTTATCCTAAGAGCTTTTTATCTCTTAGTTCTTACACTTTACCATTGTGTAAGTTCAGCATACATTTTCATACTATTCAGTATGTTGGATACTCGTGGAAGAATTATATTCTATGTGATTATAAATACATGCTTTTCTAATCATAGTTTCATCTTCTATGCGTTACACTACCTTTATATATTATTATAAAGGTTAGCTCGGTATTACCCTTTAATTTTATTTGGAGGGCTTCACCGATTTTACCCAATTTTACAAGGGCTTAACTTGTGAGTCAACCCTTCCAATGTTGGAAACCTACCATTTGGAATTTTCCTAATTTTCCTGCCATTTCTGTTGTTTTTTAATAGTTAGATATGTTTCATAAAATTATGAAAGACTTAGACTACACATCTATTTCCCACCCTTTTCCAATAAAGGACTCTGGGTCATCTTCAACTCCACTTACAAATTTTAAATTTCCGTCTGATGTTCTTGATGTGTTGTTGAGGGTGTGCTCTAGCTCTCTAAGACCTTTCTTTACTTCTTTTCTCACTTTATTCTTTACTAAATTATCCAAATTCTTAAAACCATCGGTCAGCGTAAAAAGTACTCCAATATTCTTAAGAAATTCAGGCCTGTTTTCCATCTCATATTTTTGTATAGCTGTAAACAATTCTCCAGTCTCTGGATCTTTGTAAACAGGCTTACTTATATTATCATAAATCTTTCTCCTAGTAACTTTATCTACTTGAAGATCTCCAAATATCTTGTTATCCTCAAGAATAGACCTTCTCAAATCCTCTGCCTGTTTCTTTCTTTTTTCTACTTCTTTTTGTTCTTCTTCTTTTGCTTCCCTTATGATGTTATCATATTCCGATTGGAAGAATTCTTTATTACTTGCTAAAGCCTCTTTTGCATCCTCTATATCAGTACCAGAGCTAAATGATTTCTGTACCTCTCTCTGTGCTCTTTCCGTACTATATCCCCTATTTATGAAGTCAGTATAAATAAGCTGTTTTCTTAACTTTTCTCCTTTGTCACTTTCATCAATAATATCATTCTCTTGAAGAGAGTTAAAGAACTCTAATGCTTTTTCACACCTTTGTATATCCGAAATAGATACTCCAGAGTTCAAAGCTTCATCTATTCTCTTCTGCCTATCATCTAGCATAGAGTGAATTTGCTTATTCACAGCTTCAGCAAAATCTTCAGCTGAAGATATTTCTTCAACTTCGTTATCTTCAAGGGTTTGGAAGATACCTTCTTCTTTCAAGGCTTTGGCAACGGAAGAGTAGAAGTGTTTATTGGGAGAAGCATCCTTACCCTTTTCAGAATAAGTATCTTCCCTATCCCCTGTATTGTTCTCTTTTCCACTACCTACGCTCTCTGGTAAATCAGTAAATAAATTATCTACATCAATAACCTCAGTAGTTTCATTATCTTTATCATTTTTATTCTCTTCAGAATTATCCCCATCATTATTTTGAGGAGTCTTCTGTGTTTCTTCTTCCTCTGAGAATAGATTTTCTATTTCATCTGATCCCAGAATATTGTCTAAACTAAGCTCTTCAGTCATATTTGTTTCTCCTATTTATTAATAAACAATGCAAAGATATATATAAACCAAGTTTGCAACAAGTATCAAAGAAGAGTTATATTAATAATATAAGTAAATTATTTATACTTAGGATAAGTAAAAAAAAAATAAAGGGCAAGTTATCTTGCCCTTTATAATTAGTTTTCCTTGAAATGATTCCACAATTTCGAATTACTCTTACAATCATCATCCTTGAACCAGAATAATATAGCTGCTTCAATGACTTTCTGGTCTATGTCTTCTCCAAACCATGACTTGAATAATTCACTACAGTTATGATAATGCTCGTTAATAGCTACATACACATCTGCATGAGTAAAAGATTGTGGGATAACTCCTCTATATCTTTCACACACTTCTTTAGCCTTAGCCATACTGAATTTTTCACCAACATATTTTCTACCACCTTCATAATGGTACATGTTAGATACCAGATATTTTGCGTATGATTCATTAAAATGTTCATTTCCAGAGTTTTTCTTCTCTCTAGCCATTTTCATTATTTCATACATATCTTCTTCAGTCAAGCTATCGGACATTCTGTTAAATCTTTCAAAGAGACCTCCTCTACTTCTCTCCGGGTTAAATGAACTTGATATATCATGATGTCTGTTGGAGTCATAAGCACTTCCATACATTAAATGGTAATCATCATTACTAGAGTGATTGTTTCTAGTATGTCCAGACATAAATTCCTTGAATTTATGCATGAATTCTTGTTCACTTATACCTTTACTTCTGAGATATTCCATCAACATAAGTTCATCCATAATATTATTCTTTAGTAATTAACATCTCTTTGAAACTCTCTAAATCTGTTGTATCAAATACTAACTTCTTATCAGTAAGAGGAATACTGAATCCTATAGTTCCCCCTCCTATTTCTATATCCCCTATATAAGGAGCTTTAAAGGTAAAAGGTTGAGTAGTCATAAGATTTTCAGTTATTTCAGATAATATACCCTCTATATCTATGTTACCATTATCATCAGATATTAAATCTAAGATACTGGTAATTTTACTTAGTTTCTTATCTAAGGCCCTAGTAACAAGAGGTTTTACAAATCCCATCATAGGGGAAGTTTTAGACATAGAATCCAGTTGGGTAAATATATAAGACCTCAATTTATCAGTTAATTGCATTGTAGTCACCATATTACATGCTTGCTTTAATAAATTCTTCATAAGTTACTTCAGGGTGCTGTTTGCTAAACTCCCTAAATTTTCTAAACATTTCCATTTCCCTATTAGTTTCATCAATTATTTTATTCTTCAATCTCTTGACTATTTTTAACTGATGAGATAGTAATTCTTTACCTTCTGGAGTATTTTCTATTCTACCTTTTACCAAGTTCAAAATTTCAGAATTTACCATACTTTGAATCTTAGTATATGTTTCAACATAATCCTCATCCTGTAACAGTTTACTTTTTTGTTCATTAGTCATGGGTTCTATCTCTGCATCAATATCATCCCATATTAACTTTTGAACTGCAATAGGTTGTTGAACAACCTGTGTTTGTTGTTTCAACTGTTTAGCTACTTCCAAATTTTGCTTATATCTCTCAATCATTTGGAGTTGCTCATCAAGGCTGTTTCCTATTATACTACTTCCTAATAAAGGATCTCCACCTAATATAACTTGATTTACTGGAACCATATCTTATAATTTAAAGTTAGTAATGAAGGATAAGGGGTAATATACCCCTTATCTTTAAGCAGCAGGAGCAGTACCAGAAGTTATAACTCTTGGACACCCGCATTGGTTAGCTCCTACATATCCTGTAACAGTAGGTTCATTCGGGAGAACTACCTGACCATAAATTACATTGCAAGTTTTCCTATCTGTGTAATTTATTCCGGCAGTGAATGCTTTATCAATTTCACATTGAATCAACTTATCCTGATAAGGTCTTATAGCAGCATTGATAGCTACTTGAGCTTTCAAATCACTCAATTCTTTCATTATAGCATCATCAGAGTCTCTTTGAGATTTATACAAGCTAAAGGCATCAGCATTATGCTTAGCGGATAACATATCAAATCCATCTCTAGTAGATTTATAAAGACCAAAATCAGCATCTACTTGACTCTTGTACAATCCAAATAATTCACTATCAATAGTCTGTCTATCTGCAAATCTCTGAGATTGCTGCACTAAAGCCCAATCATATAATCCTTTTTGTAGAGCTAGGGTATCTTCACAACCTTTTTCCCATGCCTGAAATGCAGAAGGGGATGTAATTCCGTTACCAGCAGTACTCAAACCATTGATATTAATGTTAGCCCCATCTAACATGCCTGACCCAGAAGTTCCAAGACCTCCGATAACAGAGCTTCTTCTATTTCCAAACAATGCCCAAGCACCAAGAGCTGTACCGATTATCATAACATTCACATAACCACGCAACTAGTTATGCAGTTCTCTTATGAACTTCTGTATATTACTATACAGTTTAGACTATATCTTCCTTATTATCCTAAGGTTCCCCATTTCCATCTGCATTAGCTTCAGATGTACTCTCTTCCGAGATAGTCGTTGAACTTTCTTTATATTTCCATTTATATCCTAATGCAGTATTATAATGCCTTCCTGAAGGAGATATATAACCTCTACATACTTTTACTATTTCTGAATTAGCTCTGGGTTTGCCAAAAGCCCTTCCTGCCTCTAAAGCAGAAGAATACTCTGATATAATTTCATTAGAAATAGGGTCTAATTGAATAACAGCTTTGCTATTTGCCTCACTTATTATTCTCTTAGTTTTTTCAGTATGAGCTTTCCCCTTAAATGGGTTATTGTTAAGCATTCTAATTCTACATTTATCCACTTGTTCTGGGGTTAAATGATAACCTGGAGACCCTTCTCCTCCAAGAGACATATTATACCCCTTTACCAATGAGTTATATAATCCTATATAATAAGCTTCCAAGATATTTAGAGACTCTGTAGCTTCTTCAACACTACTATACTCATGTCTCTCTATAACATCATACTTAAAATTTTTAGGACCATATTTAGCTCTAGCATTATCTATTTTAATTCCTGCGTACCTTTCTTTTGTCAAGAACGCATGTTTCCTTTCAGATTCATTAATAGTTTTCCCCACATAAATTTTATTGCTAGGGCTAGTGTACTTATAAATTATTCCTGTAATCATATCATTATATTTTATAAGTACAAAGTTAATGAGTGTTATTGGAACAAGCAATAGTATAATTGGAACATTAAAGCTTAGCTGCTGATTGTCCTTTTAAAGGAGTTTCCAGCAATTAAGGGAATTTATACTGAGCATAATTATAGTTTACCCAGTGTCAACCCAGCATTAGCTTTGCCATTGATGTCTTTTCTGCCATAGCCATACCCATAGTTGCCATCAACAGGAACCTCTTTGATTGTTTGCTTTTCAATAATTTCCATAATAGCAATTTTTGAAATTAGTTAATATTCTATTTATTCTTGTAAGCTTACATGATACAAAGGTATAAATAGAATATTGTGAAACCTATTGATGCTAAGGTAAACAAAAAACCCCTCTAAGTTACTAAACTTAAAGGGGTTACATAAAAGTAAATTATACTTATATTGCTAACTATCTATTCACTACTTTATCATGTTTTCTAAATACCTCTAAAATCTTAATATAGATATAAGTTAGAAGATAGGCATCTACTTCATCATTATCTACTTGTGGACTATATCCTATAAATTCCCATATAGCATTCTTAACATGCTCTGCCTCATGGATAATACTAGCTTCCTCTTTGGAATTTATTACTACCATAGAATATCCATCTGGAAAGATTCTTGTAAAAGCTTTAGGCTCCACATTGCCTCTATGCATGTCCTTAACCTCTTCCCATTTATCATATATAATTATAAGTAGCCTATAATTAAATATGGGTATATTTATTCTTCTTTTTGTTATCATACTTCCCTCCTAGTTTCAATCATATTAATAAATTCTATTATGGACATTAAGCAAGCTGTGATTCTAGCTTGCTGCGCAAGCTGTGATTTTTTACTCTTCTGGATGAATTCATCAAGGTCTTTTCTGGACCAACTTAATTCTTTAAATCCTGCTATATGTTCACCTCTAGGTAATTTTCCAGCTCTTACATAGTTATCAAATGTTGCTCTACTAACATTTAAATATCTACAAGACTCATATTTACTTAATCTTCTTTCCCTATCAGTTAATTCTTTCAGTACAGAAATTAATTTAATTGTTTCATCTTCCGTCAAATTAGAATTTCCAGCATCAATATTATCTACCAACTTCAGTAAATATTCTTTAATTAGATTAATCATTGCTTCTCCCTCCATATTTTAAGTGAAAGTACAATACAAAAAATAAAAATATACCTGCTATTATCATATTAGATAATAACAGGTAGAAATCACTTAAAGGTATTATGATGTAGTTATCTACCATTGCTATTACTTTGTTTACTACTATATAATGTATAAACATCCTATGATATTTACAAAATTTGTAAATATAACTACTAATATACATTGGAATAGTAGTTAATATAGATGTACCAGCAATATATGAAAGTATATCTAAGCTAATATCATAGTACATTAATATATTATCTAGTAAACTAAGGAGAGCGATAATTATTGGAACATATTTCACACAGATCAATTCCAACTTATAGATAACTAATCTTCTCATAGTTAAACCTTATCTTTTTCTCTTCTTCTTCAGTTCTCTTCTTCTTCTAAGAGAGGAAGCTCCAGTTGTACCATTTAATGCCCTAGGTCTTCCCATAATTATTTACTTTTACTTTTACCTTTTCCTTTGCCTTTCCCTTTACATCCACTTCTTTTCATCATAATCATTCTATTTTAATAGTTAATTCTTCTCCTCTATTCTTACCTTCTAAAAGGCTGGAATAAAGTTTTTTAAATGTAATAGTACTATTACTAATAACTCCATTACTAGTGTTTTCCCCAACTAGAATGCACCCAAGAGTATCACCTACTTTGTTTCCCACGTGAATGAGAACTCCGTCATAACCTTTAACATCAAGAAGTCTAGGCAACTTCCCATTACAAAACTTAGCCCATACTCTATCTTTAAATTTAGGACTTACTATATCTAAGGTAATCTTATAAATTCCCTTCGGTATAGCTGTGTTACCATAAATTTTCTTTGATTTAATTTCTTCTAAAGACATTGAACTAGTTAGGTCTCTGTCAGTGTCCTCTAATGTATCACATTCATATTTACCATTAATATATAGCTGTCCTATGGTATAATTATTAGTTTTTGATACTCTCTTTAGATTTAATTCCATATACCTGTTTTATTATTCTTTTTCATCCTCTTCAGTACAAGGGGCTACCTCTCCTAAAATATCCCTAATTTGATCCTCAGTATAGAATTGTCTTTTAGTACAAATATTATCCAAGCAGGAATTGTTTAATAATCTATGAATAATACCCTTCAATCTATATACTTCTACTCTATTATCTTCAGCAAGTTTAATATAGAATTGAAGCTTTCTATTATTATCTCTTACTATATCCTCATAAAACTCTAGAGATTTCTTTAAGTTTTCTATCTCATTAGAGTCTACTTCCGTATTATATTTTCTTCTGGCTAGTAACCAGGTTACTATACCTGTAGCTAGGTTAGTACCCAAAGTTACAATTCCTGTAATTAAACTTGGGTCCATATATTAAAAATTATTTTTTACTTTCAATTTCTTTAATTGTGTTTTTAAAAGATCTACATGCATAGAATAAGGATACAGAAGAAATTTGTGAAAAAAAAAACATATCTCCAGCGGTTTGACCATCTACTTTTCCTCCTATACATAGCCTACTTCCTCCTGTAAAGGTACTAGCTTGAATATTTAACACATAATTACTATTATGATAGTTGAATTTAGTTAGATAGGTTACAGCTCTATTAGTATTGATAGGTACAAGATTATTCCTACCTAGTATTTAATATCCATATTGCAAGGTATTTGCTAATACTCCTTTAATCTCAGAATAAATCTCTGGATTCCAGCCAGGATATAAGACAGTAGTTATAAACTCTGATTGACCAGCAGGTCTCACTTGAAGTTGTATATTCCCCTCAGTAATATTTTTCACTAAAAATCCAATCCCAGGGTTAAAATCACCTGCTGGTATATTTCTTAGTACACTCACTTGCAGAGAATTAATAACCTCTGCTCTATTTATAATTCTATTATCCATTTTATATGCCTATTAAAGATAAACAAAGATATACAAATAGTTTGATATAATCAATTATATAAATAAAATATTTACTATTACTTTATCACCTCTATAAATCTACTTTTTCTAACTGTAGAATAAGGATTATTTTCTATAATATCAACTTTCAATACATTATGTTTTTTCTGGAATAATCTAATAAGCCAGCATTTGTGGGGAGGCTTTATAGTTTCCTTATCTACACTCCAAACTATATTAGTTTCAGTAGTAAATTCTGGATTAACTATTATGGTGTTAGGATATCTCAAGCCTAATTGTAACTTATACCATTTATCCCCTAGTATAGTATCCATATTAATAGTCGCATCCTTAAATATAGTATCTCTATAGAATATAGTATCTTTCTTAGAAGATTGAGCTAATAGATACTGCATTTGCTTTAACTTACCATCTTTTATCTTTAATTCCTTCCTAACATTATTCATTTTAATCATTAAAGAATCATTAAAGTATTCAAGTTGTTCTATTGTAAATTGAAATGCTCTATTTTGGTCTTTTAATCCAGTATTTTCATTTATAAATGCTTTTTCATTAGAAATAGCTATAGATAGGTTATTCTTTAACTCCTTATTATCACTGTACAATATTATGGTACTAGTGATTAAAGCTCCTATTAATATTATAATTGCTCCTAATATATATGTTCTTATATTAGATAGTATCATGCCTCCATTTTTTTTTAATAATACCAATTAGTTTTTTTTTGTTTTTACTTAAAGATATACTACTTCAGATAGTAATTAAATAAATAATAACATTAAATATATATAAACAAATAAACTCAATTACCTCTCACACCCTACAGTTAAACATTATTTAGGTATGATATAGTCGCAGTTGTCAGAAGTTACCCCTCAGTTACTTAGGACATTGCTGCACTCGATATTTAATAACTTTGATATTTTTCTTTTACTTCTTTACATTGTTCTGCGTAGTATCCTTAAACTCTTTTAGGGATTATTACCTATATTTATGAATTTTCAAAATTATTTTGTTTTACATAATTTTCTCCATTATCACTTTCCGTAAATGTAACACCATCAAACATATTTGATGATATAAATGTATTATCTAAATATGTAGCATTTATTTGAGTACCTTTAATCATATTATTTGTAAATAATAAATTTCTTTGCCCTTTTAGACTTAATCCTCCGCAATAAGCTATTGTATTATTTACAACGGAATTATTATAGTTAAAAATACCACCATAACCATTTTCTACTTCTATTGCATTACTTTTACAACCGCTTATTTTATTATTAGCTATTAAATTATTAGAAGCATACAAATAAGTTCCTGTAAGACCAGAACCTCCAGATACCATTATACCTCTGCTTGTACCTATAATTCTATTATTAATAATATTGACCCCAAATATATTAAGCCATAAACTAATAGCTGCAGCATTGATAGCAGTATCATTTATTCCATAACTGTTCTCTATAATATTACTATCAATATTACAGTCAAGAAAGCCAGTTAAAAACCCTATTATAGTAGAATCTCCTGTTAATATTTTATCTGTAGAAATGCCTTTAGTTTTAAGTATAACTTTACAGGTACCTTCTAATTCTTCCATTGAAAGTATGGAGAAATACTGACCATCTATTCCAGTATCTCTACCAAAATAAAATATAACATCATCTTTTTTCGTAATAAGAGTGGGTATATCTACTTCTTTAGACTCTGCTGATGAGGCTGGAGTTATAAGATTGTATACTTCCACTACTAACAGTCCCTTCTCATCTAAATAAGCACTTGATATGTTCCCCTGAGCTAAATTAGGATATAAACCGGCATTATTTCCAAAGCCATCCATTGATATACACTCTTCAGTACAACCAGAAACAAAATTGTTTTTAATGTTTACATTTCTACTAATTTTATCTCTATTTGAACCAAAGAAGATGCCAGTAGTACAATTATTACCATAAATATAATTATTCTGTACTATACAATTCTCCACACCATCTAATCTAATAACATGTGCTGCTTGTCCTGTAAATTCACAATTTTCTATTATTGTATTAGACCCAGCCCAAAAACACACATATGTTTTTTGTACATTAACCTTTACATTTCTGAATGTAATGTGTGCTTTATCATCTAAATGTTTTCTTCTAAATAAATATTCTGAGCCATTATTAAAAGATGGATAATTTATAATAATGGTATCATAAACAACATTTACATTCGTTTTTTCATAATTATAAAATCCGCCTAAATATGTATTTTCAAATACAAAGCCATAATACCCACCCTCTGCAAAATTATCTTCAATTGAAACAGAAACATCTTCATCTAATTTTTTGAATATTACTTCCCCGCTTCTTAGTGCTCTATAATTAAGGTTATAACTAAATCTTAACGTACTTCCTATGTAATAAATACCACTTGGGAAATATAAATCTTTGATACCCATATTAAAAGCCAACTGGAATATAAGATTTAATTGTGGAGCCATATCATATTTATCATTTTCTGTCGATATACCTTCAATATATGGAGATAATCCAAACATCCTTATATCGACTCTTTTATTATAATAATAGCTATTTACTATTGTATTATCATAACAAAATATGTTATTACTATCTATTATTGTCCACCTACTTTTATATGAATCCCAAAATAATATACAAATAAAACTATATATTTGACTATCATAAGTTGTAGTTGGTAAATATGGTATTAATGATATTTGAAATTTTACTGACGACCCTGCATATATGTATATGGTATCTTGCTTAGTAAATTTTGTATCACAAGTGTAAGAAAATGAATGCCCCATATCAATTACTTTATCCATTACTCTTATTCTTGTGTTGTCATTATGAGCTACATTTCTACTAAAACTTATATTAAAATTACCTTCCTCATCAGATTCAGATATTTTAATTCTTACTTTACTCTCACTATTATTATAAATGCCATAATTAATGAATGAGTAAAAATTATTAAACCCATTTACAAAATCAAATTTAACTATTTTTTCCCACCTATAATCTTTAACCCATTCAGAATCTGTAAAAGATGTTCCTATATATTGTTCATTAATCCAGCCATAATTTGGGCGGTTATAACTTATTTGCAATCCCGATTTTCTATCTGATAATGGTATTTGTTTACGAGTAGTAGCAACATCTGTATTCCAATCAAGTATCTTATTACTACCATCTCCACCTTTTGAAGGCACAAATTGCCCATTTTTGTAAATATAAAATTGCCCTGTTTCACCATCAATGTATATTTTATTGGGATTGGTCTCTCCACTTGATTCAATAGCGGCGAGATTGTCATAGGTTTGCGATGCCTTTCCTTCGAGTGCAGATACCCGGCCATCTACGTTTTGAGCTGCTTGGTTGGCCACTGCTGCTGCATCATTAGCTGATTGAGCCGCATTATTAGCACTTGTAGTAGCGGTGTTTGCCTTTTCAGCAGCCTCTATTGCTGGTCTTTGTAACTCCTCAATTTGTTCTGGAGTGAGGTCATCGTAAGTAAGTGGGTCTCCTTTATCACCTTTATCTCCTTTTATACATGGTATAGTAACAGTCTGTTTACATATAGGAGTTTCAGGTATAATTATATTATCTTCAATTACCATTTTGCATTAAGATTACACTATAATTATATTTAATAACTCTCTAGGAGAACTAAAGTTCCAAATACCATCTTGAAAGTCTTCATCAGGTATTTGATAATTCTTTATAACACTTAATTGTCCTCTTAAAAAAATTCCAGAATTAAATATAGCGTATAATATACCATCTTTAAGCACATTATTTACTCTATTTACTCCATCATAAGATACCTCATAAGTATTCTCCTCACAATCTAAATAAGTAAACTTAAATTTTATTTGAGAGGGGTCTAATGGTTCCCCTCTCAAATCTACAAAATTTAATCTTATTTTGAAATCATCATTATGACTTATCTTCATAATACTAATCAATTGAAGGATTTTCTAATACATAAACTTCCCTAGCCACTTTTGAGATATCTAGATCTTCACTCTCTGGAGTGGGATTATAGAAGAAAGTAGTTTGTATAAAATTTGGACCATTATAGGTCATAGCTATACCAGCATAAAAGGTAGAGTTAACTTGCCTTCTAGACTTATACAAATTTACATAAGTCTTATCTTCAAAAGTGTCCTCTGCATCATCATCCGTTAATATTACTATAGATTTAGACAAATTCTCTAATCTGACTGTAATAGGCATAGAGCTATTACTAATCTTTAAAGCATTCTTTATAGCTGTAACACTAGAAGCTCCGTTTAGAGCTTGAATATTAGCAAATGACAGTGTCTCTACATTTAATCCACCCACTGTAACTCTAACAGTATATTCATTATTATCTTTCACATAGAAGTCATAATCATATAACTTACCCATATAAATAAAAGATATTCTATGCAAGGCTTTAACTGAAATACCTATAGTCTCAGAAAATTCACTTATATTACACTTTATTCTATTCTCACTAGCATCAGCGTTATTAGACACTAGATTAATTACAGGAACAGTACTTAATCTAATCAATAAATTAGTTATCATACCACTAGTAGCACTAGAACTCATACCTAATGCTTTAGCAACATTTACTTGTGAGTCTCCGGTTTGAAGTACTAGAAATCTAGATAAAGGTAATTTAGCGGTTAGAGCTTCTATTGAGTATTTTAACTCTGGTAAGCTATATACAGTATAGTCCTGCAGTATCCAATCGGAGGATACTCTAATTATCCTATGTTCATCATGTATTATATAATGAATAATATAGTCTCCATCATCATGGGTAACTGAAACAAACACGGCACTTTCAGAGGATCCAGCTGAAATAGCTATATCTCCAGCTCTAGGAGGAATTACTTCATTACTATTTATCGGAATAAAGGCAGCTCTAAGTTCCGAGGACATGCTATCACCATTAATGGTCTTTAATAAGGCAAAATTATATACATGAGTTCTGGATATATTAGAGACAGAGTTATTATTGATATATATAGTATTTACTCCTCCATAACTTGTATATATTACTACTTTTCTGCCTGTTCTTGGTTCAGTTCCAGAGAATATTACTACTCCTTGAATAGATCCATAAGCTACATTGGCTACTCTATCCCCTACAGAAGGGAACTTAGCCATACCATCAAATCCTCCAGATATAGGAACAAAAGCGTCACTAACATTATCTCCAAAAGATAAGGCGTCAAATAGGGATAAGTCATATACCACTTTAGAATCATTATATCCTTCCACAAACTCCTTAACAGCCTTCTGACTCATTACTTTGTCTTCAGAGTTTCCACTGGACTGTACTATGTCCAATTCAGATAGCATCTGAACCCAATTATCAGGGTTAACCCAAGAACTACTATCTACAGATACACCATTATACTGTATGGTTACCCACTTATTCGGAGTCAAATCCTTAGATAAAAATGTTCCTACAAATCCAATCCTTCTATCATATAAGGGAACCGCACTTATAGCCTCTTGAAGAGAGTATGCAGTGGCAGAATAATTGGCAGAATAATTGGCAGAAATATTTATTGGAAGATTAAGAGCTAACAGCTGATCCAATGTCTTATTCTGACTATTATAAACTGATTGTGTACTTGTTACAGGATAAACTTCTTCATCTTGGGTTCCTCCAACCAGTTCTTTATCTTTTAATTTTCTTATCACTCCCATAATCTTAAAAATCTTCTCCTAATTTACTAACATAAACCTCATAAGCAATTCCTTCACTTGTTTTTACGAAGGTAAATTGTACTAATTTGTTTCCACTGCCTGTTAAGCTCAAGGGACCACTTGGAAATATACTGATATTGGCTCCAGCTGTAAGATTTATAGTCTTAACATCAGGTTTACAAGCCAAATAACTTACTCCTGACATCACACTACTTTTTTCCCTACCATCTGTATTGATGGTAACATTTAATGCTTCTGTAGCTGCAGAACACCATACTGTCTGATTAGGATAAAGGGTAACATTAGAATTATCTGTATTTCCATATCTAGTAGAAGATATAATAGATTGTATATCTGCTAAATCTATAGTAACTGTGCTCCCTCCATTCATAGCTGCTATTATAGCAGCATTATCAGAGAAGCTCACATTAGACCCAAATAAAAAGGTTACCCATTGTTCTTCTGGAAAATACTTAATTACTGAAACAGTATTACTATCTGTTACTTTAGATACATTGTATATGTTTCCATAGCCGTCTGTAAACTGTCTTACAGTTCCTTCCCCACAATTACCCCATAACCTTTGGAGTATCTCTGTTAAAGTATCTGTGTCTTCTAATTGACCATATTTTGCTGAACTAATTAAATCTGAGTCAATATATAATGGAAATTGATGCTTATCATCAAAATCAATTTCATTTGAAATAGTTTCTCCAGTTAATGCCTTATACTGACCAACAGTGTATCCGGCAACAAATCTCCATCTCATTAAGGATTCTTCAGTACTGAAACAAACTGCGGTCATATCAGTAGTCTGCTCATCATTGTTCAAATCTGCATCTCCATATATGGACAGCAACCAAAGACCTCCAGCCGGATCTACTAATATTCTATAATAATTATCTACATCCTCTCCTGGGTTATCAGTCTTTTCCGTCATATCCTTCCATACTCCATTTATATTGAATCTAAGTACAGGCTTTCCATTACTAATGGTTATCCATCCAACTTTTGGATCATTCGGAGCAGACTCTGAAATAATTATATCCTTGACTCTTACCATCTTATTCATTTATTAGAGTTAGTATTCTTATTCTTTTTTAAAGACTTCTCTTTTATTCTTACATCATCTGAATGCTTCTCTCTCTCAAAGGAGAGTTTCTCCTTTTCTAATCTCATTTTTTCATCGAACTCCCTAATTTTCTCTCTTAAATTAGCTCTATCATCATCAGTTTCAGGCTCACTTATTCCATCTTCCTTACTATTAGCCTGTATCTGAGCCACAATGATTTTAGTTTCATTATCCCTTATATTAGCTTGTTCTTTCTGCTGCATCTCAGCTAATCTCTGTTCATTCTCTAATTGGACTATTTGTTGCTGAGTCTGTAATTGTTGCTGTTGAGCTTGGGCATTTCTTGCTTGTATAGCTTGTTCATCTCTCTCTACTAATCTCTGCTTTTCAGCTAAAGAACTAGAATTATATAATCTCATGATTGTAGAGAATGATAATGCTTGATTTTGTAAAGCAGCTTGTGCTAACATGTCCAGTTTCTGTGCTAATTCTTGAGTACCTTGGCTATTGTCAACAACTAAACCATAGTCAGCTTCTGCAAATTCATCCCCATCTATATCCATAATTCTCATGGAATTATCTGATAAAATATATTGGAACTTTTTACTTCTTCCCTTAAAAGCTATCTTAGCTGTTTCCAGAAAACACTCTAATACTCGTCTCTTTACATCATCATGTACAACAAACAACCATTCAGTTATATGAGAAGATTGTAAGGTAGCTCTTTCCACTCCTCCTACTGTCTCTCTATTACTTATTTGTCCTTCTCTTTGTCTAGTAATCCCAACCACCTCAGACATCTCCATCTTGATAAACTCAAGAAGGTTAATCTGTGATTGAATAGAATTTCCAAACTCAGCATCTATTACTCCAGAAGAGGAATTATTAAGAGCTCCTGCAAGTTTTCCACTAGCCGCTCCTATATTACCTTCTTTGAAGCTATCTTCAACTGCTATACCATTAACTTTAGCATAATACATCCATTTTTCTATATCCCATTTCTTCGGAATTTTGGCGAAATCTAATCTTAATAGTTTTCCCCAGTTTCTAGCCATTATCTTATTTAGTCTATCATGAATAACATCATAGAAATAATTATATCTCTTCATCATATCAACTAAAGAAAATGGCCTACTATCATTAAGATTATATATACTTCCTATAATACCGAAATGACATCTAGATGGATTAGACAATCTGTTATATTGTACTACTCTTGGTCTCATATTTACATAAATATCAGTTCCTATCTTAGTACCTTCCCAGGCTTCATTTATGTAAAATATTTGTTCCTCCTCTCCATTATCCTTATCTATAACATAGGTTTCAGGAAAGAAATTATAAACCTCTTCTCCAGTCTCTGGATCATAGGATTTAACCTTTTTTATCCTCCTTCTGGATTTCCAGTACATTCTTAGCACTCTAATATTACCAGCTAGATCATAAGGAAGTAAAGAATTTGAAATAGAATCTGAAAATAGATTAAAGGGATCAAAATAGAACCCATCTGTACTTATCTCTTCTCCCACCATATGGTTATTTACATAACCAAATCTTTCATCTATATTATCCATTGAATCAATAGATGCTTGACCAATATGGTCAGGGATATTCTCTATATATTCAATATCTTTTTTACTTAAGACATCATAGTATGTATCTATAACTCTGCTAGGACTCCAATAATCCTCTATTATAATCATATCGGCATCTTCTATTTTATTAGAATAACCTGATTTGAATACTCTAACCTTTAAAGGATTAAGTCTTTCTATTATAGGTTCTCCCCCAACAATATCACATTGATACATCTCTTCACCTACAGTAACTGCATCCATGAAGCCATTATTAAACAATAATGGGATATTATATTCTTTAACATAATGATTAAGAACAGCATTCCCTCTTATCTCTCTCATATCTTGCCATTCATAGGTATAATAATCATTAAGTTTTTCAAGTTCTTGATTAAATTCTTCCTCAGATTTAGAAGTATCTGCCATTAGTTTTTGTAGATCCTGTAATAGCTCTTCCTTCTTATTATTTTCTATTTCAGAAATTGCATTAGGATTAGTTACAATTACTCTATAATCAAAGACTCTTCTGGATTCTTCACCTCTCAATACATTTAACTTACTATTCATAATAGGATAGTGCTGAATCCTATCTGGAACAAATCCAGCCTTTATACTATCAGGGTTCAGCACCAATTCTATATCTGACATATGGAGTTTTCCATTCAAAAGGTCATAATTAATCTTTTTATGAATCACAGATTTTCTTACAAGACTATAGTTGAAGAAAGTTTTAGAGTCAGCCCAATCAAGATGTGCCTTTCTCCACTTCTTATTCTTCTTGGAGAATGGTAATTGCTGTGGAGGTAAATTTATTAATTCAGACATATTTGATTCATTTTATTCTTTACAAAGTTATGTGAAACTGCTTTCTAAAACAACAATATAAATAATTTATTAATTCCTAACATTCTTTTTAGCTAAATTTACTGCCAAATCTAAGATCGTAGTTATTTCTAAAGTAGGGATCATTACTTAAATCGTCCTCATCATATTTTTCTCTAGACTCAGCATTCATATTATCACCATATCTTATAATATATTCTTGTCTATATATCATAACCATTCCCATAGCTCTTATTCTATCTACATTGATTTCAGGATTAAATTGTATAGCCTCTTCTATTAAAGCTCTTGTTTTTAAAGTATGTATTACAGGAACACTTACTTGATCATAAGTTCCATCTTCTTTTTCTATTGATATCTGAACTAATTTATTAAACCAATCTCTTAATAAAGAATTAGCATAATTATTAATAGCAGAACTGGCATTTACTCCATATGCATTAGATCCAACATTACTGTACTTTATAAGTTGTTTGTCCCTAAGATACTCTGGAGTTTCAGCTAAAAGATGAACACTTCTTTTAACTTTAAAATATGCATATATTCCTTTCTTATTACTCTCATACAAACATCTTGCATTATAGAACAAACATAATAATCTTGTTATCTCAAAATTATCATCAGCAAAAGGATTTCTTCCAGTAAACTCAGCTACTATGGTATCAGTAAATAAATCGAATACAAAGCATGAGTATAATGAAGAGGATTCAGCTACATCATTATCAACAGGGTCTACTCCTATAATATACCTGTTATTGAATACTTTACCAGATCTGTCCTTTTCAGGCATAGCATATATCTCCAATGCTCCCTTAGTATCATTATCAACTGGATAACTCCGTATAGGAGTACTATCAGTTGGTCTGAATTTTACTTCTCCTTCTCCATCAATATATAATTCACCAACATATATATCATTATATAGGCTAGGATTTTTATCCAATTGAGAAGCTCTCTCATTAAGAGCTTGTACATTAAAATAAGCATCTTTTACCTTTATAATAGCTTCTGCAGGAGTAATAGGATCTTCTGCTATTACTCTTAATACTGAGGTTGGATCAGCCCCATATTTTGCTTTATATCTATTATTCAATATTTGTAATAGGGCCATTACTACATCCGATATTCCATCTTCATTAAAGCATCCTGCTCTATTTAAGTAAGCCGGAAAGAAATATGCGAAGCAATCTTTTCCTTGACCTTTCTTATCATATACATTTTTTACTTCTTTTATATTATAAGAACTGGGGGCATATAATAAAGTTTTAGCAGACTGGAAATTAGATTCTTTATTGTTGGCTGTACCCACAAGATACATTAGAGAGAAAGTAAAATCACCATCTTCTACTGATTTTCTAGTAACATCGTAAAGCTCCAGTAGTCCACTAAAGTTACCAAACTCTTCAAATAATATCCAACCTCTCTTTCCTCTTAACTTATCGGAGTCATCTTTAGCAGATACCCCCATAACCATATTTAGTGACCCTTGAAGTTTCCCATACTCATCCTTATATCCCATTTGCCAGGTCATCTCATTAGATGACTGTTTAATCATTAGTC
>OLOW01000383.1_pt1 | contig 29533 bp, 23 predicted proteins | sample 1672801 | NCBI WGS metagenome assembly OLOW01 (sample SAMEA3136725, study PRJEB25190) | human gut metagenome | biome: human gut; feature: human-associated habitat; material: faeces | place: Austria | collected 2013 | reverse complement strand
CTTTGCCGTCTTTATCTACAGAGAATTTATTATTGGCTGCATAGAATGCGCCGCAATCGATGCCGACGAGGCCAAGCCCGCCTGCCGTATTACCTGGACAAGGGCCTCTTCCCGTCGTGGGGAAACCGGGCGGGCAGACCGCTTCTTCGCAACGCGGCTTCGCGCCTCAACAAATGAGACCACCCCGTCCGAGATGCCCTTGCCCCCACGAGAGCCAGCCAGACCTTCCCCCGAGAGAGAAGCCCGGCGCCTCGCCGCGGCACGGCTTTTCTCGCGCGCGCGTACGGCCCCGGCAGACGCGACGAATCCCATGCCGAATGCTCCGACGCTCGCAATCACCGCGACGACGCCGCTTTCCGCAACCATCACTCCACCCCGACCTTCAACATATGGCGCACGGACACGATGCCCGCGACTTGCATGGCAACGGCGATGCACAGAAGCGCCATCCCCGCAAAGCTCGAGAAGAAGGGACCGAGAAAATCTTCGCTCACCAGCGAAAACAGGGCGACAAGGACAATCGGCATCACGCTGACGATGCGGGCCGAGAGCTTCGCCTGAGCGGTCTGGACGCGAAGCGAGCGCGTGAGCTCGAGCTCACCTTCGACGGTCTCCCGCGCGGCGTCGAGCACACGCTCCATGCTTCCCCCCGTTTGATGCTGCACGTCAAGCGCAACGGAAACGAAGGCGAGCTCGGGAACCGAGTTCCTCCCTTGGAAAACCGAGAGTGCCTCGCGTGTGCTGCCGCCCGTTTCGAGAAGGTGAGCTGCGCGCCGGAACAGTACCCCAACAGGACCTTTCGTAGCAGCCCCAACCTGCTGCATCGTCTGGAGAAGCGACTGCCCCGACCGAAAGCACACCGCCATCGAGCGCAGCGCATCGGGAACGGCCTCTCGCATACGCTCGCGCCGCTTGTCTTCCGAGCTCTTCGCGTAAATTGCGCACGCTGCAGCCACGCACAAGGCGAGGGCCACGCCGCATATCGGAGCCGCAGTGAGCGCAGATCCGCCCACTCCGACGATGAGCATCGCGGTGAGGACGAGCGACAGCAACGACTCTTCGGTCGCTATGAATCCAATCCCTTCCACGGCTGTGAGCAGGTTTGCAACCGACGCACGAACCCGCGCATTGCGAAGGACTGCCCGGGCAACAGAGCGCATGAGCCCCACCCCATTGCGCACAAGCCACGAAACCCAACCCGCCCTGTTCTTTTCGCCGCCGATTGAGTACGCAGCAGAGCGATATCTTTTTGCCAGCCGCCTCGCAACAGCGCTCCCCAAAACGGCGGCGCCACCGAACGCCAACAGGGCCGCTACGACGCGCAAAGCGACATTTCCTTCCACGATTGCACCTCCTTATCGGTCGCAATCCCCAACTTCACCAAGTCGCCCACCCATTCCGGAGCAGAGAGCCACACGCCCGCACCGCCGCAGATATCCCGCTGGTAAATCGGCGCAACGATGCACTCCCTTATGCTTTCACCTGGAGAAATCGCTGCAATCTGAGAAACCATCCGCGAGCCATCGGCACCGCGGGCCGTCTGAACGATAAGGTCGAAAGCGCTCGCAATCTGCGATTCGATGACGTCCACGGGCAAATCGGCAACGAAGCGCACCATGGTCACCAAGCGAGAAATCGCCTCCTTGGGAGAGTTCGCATGAAGCGTAGTAAGCGACCCTTCATGCCCCGTGTTCATTGCAGAGAGCATGTCGAGCGCCTCGCCGCCGCGGCATTCGCCCACGATGATGCGGTCGGGTCGCATGCGAAGCGCGTTCGCGACCAAATCGCGAATGGTGACTTCCCCCACCCCTTCTGCATTGCGCGGACGAGCCTCAAGACGCACGACGTGAGGGTGCTCCAAAAAGCGCAGCTCAGCGGAGTCCTCTATCGTGATGATTCTCTCATCAGGGGGAACGTGGCAAGAAAGGGCGTTGAGAAGCGTTGTTTTGCCGCTCCCCGTTCCACCGGAAACAGCGATGCTCTTGCGAGCACGAACAGCCCAGATGAGCAAGCGCTGCACGCATTCCTCAATCGAGCCGCTCTCCACCATGTCCTGCAAGGTGATGACCCTCGAGGAGAACGTCCGAATCGTGAGCATCGGGCCGTCGAGCGCAAGGGGAGGCACGATGGCGTTCACGCGATGCCCCTGCGCAAGGCGGGCGTTCACCATAGGCGACGACTCGTCGATTCGCCGGCCGAGCGGGCCGATGATGCGGTCGATGAGCATCCTCACCTCGTCATCGCTCGCGAAACAAAACTCGCCTTGATGTAAAACACCGTCGCGCTCGTAAAACAACGAACGCGATCCGTTCACCATGATCTCGGTGATCGACTCATCCGCGAGAAAAGGTTCGAGAGGCCCGAAGCCCAGCATGGAATCAATCAGGGTGTCGGCAAGCGCTTCCTGCTCCGCAAGGCCGGTATCGAAGCGGCCGCTTCCCTCAAACGCTGCCCGGCAAACCGCTCGGATCTCATTGCGCGCCCGTTCGGGATTGCCTTTGGCAAGCGACGCTATATCGTCGGCGGGAAGCTGCTCACGAACCCGCTCCTTCAACCACTCGAGCATCTCATCGCGAGTCGCCCGAGAAGCGGCAGGAGTTTCATTCCCCGCCGCCCTCACACGATCGAGAAGCGTCATGGGAGCACCCCCTCTCGACGAGCGCGCCTGAAGGAGAAAAGTCCGCGCGAAGGCGCCTCGGACTCTTCGGACGAAGCCAATGAGCCCGCAGCCTCCCCGACCACCTCGCCCATAAGATCTCTCACGCTTTGTGCGAAGGCATTGCGCGAGGAAACCAAATCGTAAGCAAGCCCTGTGCCGAGCGCCTGCTCGACTTCCACTCCGCCATCTTTAAGTTCGGCAGCATGCGCACCCTGCATCGCGCACGACACATCGATTGATGAGAACAGCGAGCGCTTCGAACAGCGATTCGCGACGAACAGGAAGGGGCTTGCCGCAATCCCGCAACGAGCGCACAGCTCGACCGCATGCTTGCATGCCCGAAGAGACGATGCCCTCTGATCGACGAGAAACAGCGCCCGAGAAGATCGCTCGAGAAGCACCGCATGCTGCTCTCCCCAGTTTGCGCCCGTGTTTGCAACAATCGCGTCGAAGTGAGCCATTGCTGAATCGAGCAGCGCGGGCAATTCGTGCACTATCGTTTCGGATTGCTCAAGCCTTCTCGGTGCAGCGATAAGGCAGAGCCCTTGCTCGTCGCACGGCAAATCGGACAGGGGAACAGCACCAGAAAGCACCTCGTCAACCCCGTAAGCACGCTTGGCCCCGAGCAGATCGCGCATATCCCCGAATTGGAAGTCGCAATCGAGAAGCAACGTCTTGATTCCCGCCGAAGCTAACGTCGCCGCTGCAACCACAGATACCGCGCTCTTGCCCGCGCCGCCGCTTCCACTGACGACGGTAATCAGAGTAGCTCGCTTTTCACCTGGTGAAACGACAGGTTTTGGCGAAACCGAGCCCGTGTGGGGAACCGCGCAAGGGCCAGTCTCCCTTTTGGAATCGCGCGATCCCGAAGCTAGCGCACGGACCTGCCGTTTGCGCGCCGCATAACGTTCAACAAGCACCTGGTGAGTCATCGTCTCATCTATTCCCGCCGCCTTCGTCCGACTATGAAGCGAGCCGGACGGCTGCGAACAGAGCATCGACACGCGACGCCTTGGATTGTCGCGCTTCACCGCCGCAGCCAAGTTAATCGGCTCGACGTCGGGGCAAGAGACCACCCATATTTCCTCAATCGAGGCGCTTTTCGCGGCCAAGTCCCGCGCTTCCCGAGCCGTCGTACGAACCGCAAGCCATGGCTGCTCGAGCAGATTCTCTTCCCGAAGGCCGATAAGCTCGGGGTGACGCGCGCTCTCCTCGTCGGCGCACAGCAAAACCTTAGCGTTCATGGGAAGCCCCCTCGTCGGAATCGGAATTGGAAGCCGAGCCCTCAGCCTGCGATGCGTCAGCAGCCGCGGAGCGACCATCAGGTTGCGAAACTTGAGACGAACCCGAATCAGATGCCGCGTCCGACCTCTGCTGGACACTCGATCCCTTCTGACCCTCGTTCGCATCGAGCGACTTCGACACCGTTGGCTCGGGAACGTCTTCGCCGGGAAGGGTGAAATACAGCTCCGATCCCTGCGCGACCGAAACGATTTCCTGAACATTCGCAGGGTCGAGCGCAAGCGTTACCCATGAAACGGAATCGGCCCCTGATTTCGACGAAGAGCTCGCATTCGTTGCAAGCACCAAAACGCTATGGGCGATGAGCGTCGTTCCCGCCGAGCCCGCCGAGCCCGCCGAGCCCGTCGCGTACACGTCGACGAACATACCTGGGCGAAGCGCGCCCCCGACCGTTTGCACATCGCGCGCGGGAACGCTGACGGCGGTCAGCTCGCCGGGGACATCGATGGAAGATGGCGACTCCTCGAATCGCCTCGAAGTCAGCACCTCGCCTTTCAGCACCGTCGAGGTCACCTGCTTGCCGAGAACATCGCTATCCTGCGTAAGAGGGTCTTCGGGCAGAAGAGCCGTGACCCACATCCGTTTCTCGAAAGAGGAGGCATCGACTACCTCACCAGCTGCGATGTCCCTTTTCGCCACGCACACCTCAACCTGTTCGCCGCCAAAACGCTCGAGCGCCTCGGCGCGCGCCGCATCGACCTGCGCACCCGCATCCTGCAGGTACATAAACACGCAGACAGCGCATAACGCGCCGCATGCGATACCGACGATCCACGATTTCGTTCGCCTCATGAGTCCTCCGCTCATCCAAGTGAAGGACATGCTAGCGAGCGATTCAGGCACAGCTCGCCCAAATAGCTTCTCGAAAACCCACGCCTTATCCGCAGGGATTAGTCAGCTTTTCCGAAAATGCGTGCAAAAACCTGGCAGCAAACCTCTAAAAACGCGTCATTTTCTTGCAGGAACGAAGCGCGAAATCGAAAAAACCTTGCAGAAACCTGGCAGGAACCCGGCACGACGTCGGCAGAAAACAGGCAGGCCCGACGGTCCGGCAAAGCGCGGAAATCACTGCCAAAAGCAAAACGGGCCACGGAAAACCCGTGACCCGTCGAATGTCTGGTGGTCGCTGAGGGATTTGAACCCCCGACCCAGTGCTTGTAAGGCACTTGCGCTCCCGCTGCGCCAAGCGACCGTTATTGCGCGAATGCGCCTTGGTATTGTCCCACACCTTCCTAGCGAGCGCAATATGGCGTGAAGCCGAAGTGTTCCCGAAGCGCCGCGGAAACCGCAAAATCGTCCTCGAGCGGCGTCTTCTCACTTGCGCCAGACTCGCGCACATTCAACACCCCGCGGCTGATGCTCTTGAAGCCGGAAGCCGTGCGGATATTCGCCATCACGGTATCACGAAACACGGTCCCAGGCTGCGAGCAGGCAAAACTCAGTGCAGTAAAATCAATATCCTCGACAGTGGCAAGGCAGAACTCAAGCTCGGTCTGACGCCTCGACGGGCCCTCGTCGCCGTATAAGTCGCGCTTCGCCTGCGAAATCCGATCGATAGCCCACCAGTGTTCGTCGATGCGGCGCGGAATGTACACCTCGCCGCGAATCGTCTGCTCGCGCTCGTCGCAGATGACAAGCGAGCCCGCAGGAAGCGGTCCGCCGAACCCGACGTCGACCGAAAGCAGCTCCCCATCGAGGGAAACAAGCGTGCCCCGGTGGTTGATCGGCATGCGCCCTTCCCTGCCGCGGACAGCTCGGCTGAGGCAGGGACGCACCTCAAATCCCACCGAGCGAAGCAGTAGCTCGAACATCTTGTTCAGCTCGAAGCAAAATCCACCATGGCGATCGACGACAATCTTTTGATAAAGGTCGCTCATCTCAAGGGAGGGCGTCTCCCCAAGCGCAACCAAATCGGCGGTCTCGAATGGGACGCTGCACTGATGTGCGTACACCAAGCCATCGAGCGTCTTCCTCGTCACCGGGGCGTCGCCTTCCCATCCGATTCTTGCCAAGTATGTCGAAGTCATGACGTCATTGAGCATCTCCATCGCCATAGAGGGCCTCCTTGCAAATCGTCGCATCTCCCGTCGGTTCCATGATACCCGAGCGCCGCACATATCGGCTGCACTCTCATTTCGAACAAGCTGCGCCGCCTCGGCAGGAAGCAGGCTTGCCGCCGGCGCCAAGGAAGGCAGCCTGCCCGCGCGAAGGCTTACGCCCGTTCCATAACAAAGCCACGCGATTCGTCCCATAATTCCCGCACCGTCCAAGCGAACCCTCCGCGCACCGCATACTTAAACAAAAGGACACACCACCGTACCTGAGGAGTTCGTATGCAAACCAGTAATGCGCTTTTGCTCGATATCGTGGGCGCATCCCGAACTCGATTCGTTATTCCACCTTATCAGCGAGCATATTCGTGGAAGCGCCGCCAATGCGAGGAGCTCTGGCTCGATATTTTCCGTGCCGCACGGTCCGCCTCGCAGCACTTTGTCGGAACGCTCCTCTACGCCCCCGAGCGCAACGACGAGAATGGCAACGCCCGTTTCTCCATCGTGGACGGCCAGCAGCGCACGACAACCGTTTCACTTATCCTGGTCGCGCTTGTTCGCCACCTGAAGAACACGGGCATCACCCTCGCCCATACCACGGCAGACGAAATCGAGGCGCGCTACCTTTTGCTCGACGGCAATTCGAGCCTTCCCGGCAAGCTCGTGCTCTCCCGAGGAGACCGCGCCTCCTACTTCGACGCGCTGCTCGGCGCCAAGCCCGACGATATCGCCTCCGAGAACATCGCGCACAACCTCGCGTTCTTCACTGAGAAGATGGCCGAGCCCGACTTCGACGCCGAAGCGCTCTGGCAGGGACTCAACCTCCTTTCCGTCATCTTCGCCGAAGTCGAGAAAACGGAGAGCGCGCAGCCGATCTTCGAGAGCTTGAACTCCAAAGGTGCACCCCTTACCACCGCTGATCTGGTGCGAAACTACCTTCTGCTCGCCGAAACGCACACGCAGCAAACCTATCTCTACGACACGTATTGGAGCATCATCGAGAGCTTGTTCGTGCCCGACCCTGGCTCCCTCCGACTCGACAACGCAATCCAAGGATGGCTTTCGGTAAGGTTCCGAAAGGTTCGTGCGCACGGGCCCGGCGAGGTGTACAGCATCTTCAAGCGCTACGTCGAGGACGACTACACCGGCACGACTGAGGACCTGTTGCGGGAGCTGCGCAACTTCTGCTTCGTCTGGGCGGAAAACTACCGCTACCATGCGGTAAAGAAGTTCCGCACCATGGATTGGGCCGTTAACGGCGCCCCCACATTGACCAGCGGGTTCACCCGTCAGAAAGCCCACGACGAAGCATATGCGCAACGGGTACGCGCCGAGATGCGCAACACGGACGCGACACTTTAGGAGAGATGGCATGAAAACGACGCAGCGCACCTTCCTCGATTACCTCGGGGCACCGCACACGCACTTCATCATTCCCGTCTATCAGCGCGTCTACACCTGGAGCGACAAGCAATGCGCGACGCTCTGGCGCGACTGCGCGCATGCGGGCGAGGCGCAAAGCGAGCACTTCATCGGGACGGTGCTTTATTCGCCCGACCCGGAGCTCACAAGCGCGCAGACACAGGCGATCGACATTATCGACGGGCAGCAGCGCACGGCAACGATCTCGCTGCTCATCGCCGCTTTGGCCGACTATCTGGAAGAACAAGGAATGGTCCTCGAAGACGGAACCGACGCAACCGAGCTTCGCGCGCGGTTCCTCCTCGCGGACGGTCGCAATCCCGAGGAAGCTTCGCGCAAGGAGAAGCTGACTCTCTCGCGGCTCGACAGGGCGACCATGACCGCGGTGCTCAACCATACCGACCTTCCTGAGGAGGACGACCTGTCGAAAAACGTCGTCTCCAACTACCAGCGCTTCAAAAGCTACCTGCAAGCCGAATCTGATGCGGAAACGATATGGCGAGGCCTCAAGCAGCTGACCATCATCGCCGCCGAGGTCGAGGAAAGCGATTGTCCCCAAACGGTGTTCGAGAGCCTGAACTCGAAGGGAATGCCGCTCACCACAGCGGACCTTGCGAGGAACCTCTTGTTCTCCGACGTCGAATACGAAGAGCAGGAGCGGCTCTATGACCAGTATTGGAAGCCCATCGAGAACCTGTTCGCGGGCGATGACGATAATGCCACGAGCATGAACGCCGCCTTGCGAGGATGGCTCGCCGTGAAGGCGCCACATCTGCGCAGCAGGGCGAGCGATGACGTCTACGACGCGCTCAAGGCGTTCTTGCAAACCGAGAACCACTCAGATACCGAATCGTTGCTGCGCGGATTCAAAGGCTTTTGCGAAACGTTCCGCGCCCGTTCCCAGTCGAAGGGAGCGCGAACCGCCGATATGCACACGACCTGGGGAATCGGCGGAAGAACAAAGGGGCTGCCCGTCGATCGAAGCCTCTTCGGGGAATGATCGCGCCAGCTTGCGGGTGGCAAAACACCCGCAAGCAAAAGCCTCGCCCGATGCTGGCCGCCTCGCCGAGAACCCCCCCCCGCCTGCGCTACGCCGGGTCGGCGGAGTTCAGCCTGATGGCGCACGCCTGAAGCTCGTCGACCAGTTCCATCGTAAGAGGCTCCGCAAGCTCTTCGCCCGCCTCCAGCTGCGCGTCGAGCGCAAAGCAGCGCCTCGTGAACGCTTCATTTTCGGCATCGAACATCTTGAGCTCGCGCGCAGCACGAAAGCCATCTTCCACGTTGGTCGACTTCGCGATGCGCCACAACAGTAGCGTCACCAGTCGAATCGACCCGCGAAACCGCTTGTCAACAGGCACTTCAGCCATTGTTTCCCCCTTTTTATGCGAAAGGCGCCTGCCAAGCCGCAGCGGCCTGGCAGGTGCCTCATCCCCTTTGCAAGGCACGACGCCTAGCCGCAAAGTTTAGCGCTTCTTGCGAACGTAGAGCGACACAGCCGTGAACTTCACGTTTTCGTCTCCTGCCACCTTCGGCACGACATGCCCCGCCTTGTAACCGCGATCGGCCTCGACCTCGAAGGACTCTTCGACAGAGGGCGCCTCAAAGCCCGCAGCCTCAAGCCACGCGAAGTTCTCCTGCTCGGTTCGCGCGGCCTGCACGCTGTTTCCGATGGAGCGTGCCTCGTCCACGACCGAGTCGGTGCGCGGCCGGTCCGCGAAGATGGTCTCCAAAATCAGCAGCCCGCCCGGTTTCAGGACACGGCCAAATTCCCGTATTGCCTGCTCCTGGTCGTAGAAAAGCGTGATCACGTTATTCACGTAGATTGCATCGTAGACAGACGACCCGATGCCTGCGCCAACCAGGTCTTCGGGGAAGGCGACGCGGAACTCCATGTTGTTGCGCAAAAGCCCGCTCTCGTGCCACGCGCGGCTCATGCCATCTTTCGCCTCTTCGACATACGATGGGCTCCAATCGACGCCCATCACCTCGCCGCTATTGCCGACCAGGGAGCTGAGCTTGTACACGCCGCGCCCGCGCCTGCAGCATATGTCGAGCACCTTCTTGCCTTTGAGCTCCTCGCGCGGCAAGAGCATCTTGCACACGCTCGCGAAGCCGTACTCGAACTGCTTCCCGCCATAGTGCTTTGCAAGCGCGCCCGCAGGAATCTCCGCCGGCACGTTTTGCGAGCTCTGTGCGCTCGCGGAGGCCGCAGAGGCAGGGGCGGAAATCGCCGCGCCGCTATCGGCCACGCCGCCCGCAGATGTCGAGGAAGTCGCCGCACCGCGCGAGCCCGCCGTCGCACCCGGCTCGCCCTTTGGCTTCGAACCGACGCGCATCCCGACCGCGCCGGGCTCGCCCACCTCGCGCTCTTCTGCCAGCGAGGCATCGATTTCGGCAAGCTTGCTCACCCGCTCGGTGAGCCCCATGCGAGCCGCATCGACCTGAAGCTCCTGGTTGTGCTCGTAGTACTTCTCGTTTCCATAATGGGAGATGAAGCGCGTGGTCGGCTTGCGCGTGGTGAGCTCGGCCAGAAACACGAGCATCTCGCGACTGCTGAGCGTCTCGTCAATGAAGTCGAACGCGTTGTTCATACGTTCGCCCGCAGCGTCAACCAAAGGCGAAATCTTCGAGACCTCAGCTTTGTACGCGCGCTCGATGGCATGGAACGCAACATCGCCCTCGGTCGCCTTCTCGAGCATGCACTGCGCCGCAAAGCCCTTCAGCAAATCGATGACCAGGCGCTCTTCGCGAACAAACTTCCGCGAGGCGGTGCCAGATTCGATTTTTCTCGCCAGCTTGCGTTCGCGTTCGGACACGCGGGGGGCAAGCGCCTCGTCGACGCTCGCACCTGAGAGGAACTCGGGCTTCGTCTCGCGCAGCAAGTCGCGAAGCGTCACAACTATGCCCTCCTGATCGAGCGCCTTCGAGCAATCCGCCGACAGCGTATCGATCATCAGGCCAAGAAGCGCAATGCGCTCGTCGAAGGGCGCTGCCTTCGCGCGATCTTTGATGGACGGCGTCGCAGTGCCGGAAAGAATCGACCCCACTTGATAATCGGAGCGATACTTCTCGAACAGCGAGTAGTACACGGTGAACTGGTCGGCAATGTCGTCGTCGCGCAGGAACTGCACGAACAAATCGCGGTTCACCGGCTTTCCCATCTGCTCGTACAGCGAGATGACCTTCGCCAAATCCTCCCAGCCGCGGGCCGTCACGAACGACTTGCCGCCGCCCGGCCGCGATTCGACCTTGTAGAAGCAGTCCTTCTTCGCCTCGAGGAACGTGGTCACGGCAGGGTGAAGACCCGCTTCGGAAGCGTAGGTCTTCCACGCGCCGTAGTCGGGCTCGACATCGATTTCGCGCAAACGGTCAAGCGTCACGATGTCGAACTCGTGCACCGAGCGGTTGTACTCGGGCGGATTGCCCGCGCACACGATGACCCATCCTTCAGGCACCTTGTGTTTGCCGAACGTCTTGAACTGCAAAAACTGGAGCATCGAGGGATACAGCGTCTCCGAAACGCAGTTAATCTCGTCGAGGAACAGGATGCCCTCGCGCAACCCCGTGCGCTCCATGTAATCGTAAATCGCCGCGATGATCTCCGACATCGTGTACTCGGATGTATCGAATTCCTTCCCCTCGAATTCCCGATGCTCGATATGGGGAAGGCCGAGCGCGCTCTGGCGCGTATGATGCGTCATGGAGTACGACACAATGCCGATGCCCAGCTCGCGGGCGACCTGCTCCATGATGGCGGTCTTGCCTATTCCCGGCGCGCCCACCAAGAAAATCGGCCGTTGGTGCACGGAGGCAATCGAGAGCAGCCCCGCGTCATCCCTCTTCAAGTATGCCTCAACGGTGTCTTTCACCTGCTGTTTCGCCGAGACGATATTCATAGTGCCCGTCCTTTCACGTGCCCGCAGCTAGCGGATGCCTTGGCTTTTGAACCGATTGATGCCCGCCTCGTCGATGACGACCTTCATCGCCCAGGGCGGCACTGGCGGAAGGTCACGCCCCTCTTCGTCCATGAATACGAACGCTGTGTCGTAATCGGGCGGCTTTTCGGGGAAGCTCCCCAGGCCGTCCGTGAAATAGATAAGACCCTTCATCTCGGCCAGCTCACCGCGATCGCGCAGCGTCTCGACGTAGTCGAACACCGGACGGAAGTCGGTCCCGCCGAATCCCCTGATGACGAAGTCCTCCATGAGCTTGTCGACCTCGTTGATATCGGTGATCCGCGTATCGGACTGCACGCGCGCGTCGCACTGCACGATATGCACGTTGACCTCGGTCGTATAGGTTTCCGACTCCTTCAAGATGTCGAACGTGTGCTTGATGAAGCGACGCACCAAGTCACCCCGTACCGATCCCGACGTATCGATAGCAATGACGAACTCGCGCACCCGATCGGTCTCCTTGTACTCGAGCGGCTCGACAAGCGGCATGTTCCCGTAGAGCTCCATGCCGTAGGTGTAGTAGATGTAGTCGAATTCGTCCTGGTTGAGCAGCATTTCCTCGTTCATCGTCATGAACTTGCGCAGAAACTCCGTGTAGTCGTACACCTTGCGGTTCGCCACCGACAGATGCTGCATCAGGCTGTCCGATTCGCGGCCCCATTCCTTCGAGAACGTCTCGAGGTTCATCTCGATCTCCTTCGAGATTTCCTCCCATTCCCGCTCAGCCTCGTCGTCCTCGGAATGCTCACGTTCCTCATCCTCGCTGGTCAGCGGAACGGGCTCGGCGCTGTCGCCTTCTCCATCCTCGGCATCGTCGATATCGTCCGCCGCATCTTCCGCCTGTTCGGTTTGCGAATCATCCCTTTTATCGTCCGTGTCGGTTGGCTCATCGGCACCGCCAGCAGATTCAAGCTCCATGTCATCGGACTCGGGTGCTTCGCCGGAATCGCGCTCGCTCACCTCTTCCGGCTTCTGAGCCTCACGACGCTCAGTGGGCGAATCCTCATCGGCATTCGACGGCCATGCCGAATGATCGTCTCTCTCGAACAGTGCGACCCAATCGTTGAGCGTCGAGCGGCCCATCCCGAGGTACTGCTGTCCGGAAGGCGTGAGAACCATACCCTTCACCAGCGCATATACTTTATTGGGAAGAAGGCTTCCCGTCAGCATCTTTATCCTGTCGAGCGCTTCAATCCGCTCGGCGTCCTGCGGGGAGGAAAATCGCCCCGCGCACATATCGAGCGCTACGCTTTCGGCGATGATATCGCACGTCAGGTTCCAAGCTTGGCGATTTCGGTGGTCCTTATCGAACGGGTGGCGGAAGATGCAGTGCATCACCATATGCAGATAGTCGCGGATGAGCTCGTCGAAGCCCTCCTCGAACCGCGCGATCACGCGCGGCGGATCGAACGCCACACGGCGCGCATCAGTGGTCAGCGGATACCGCGCCCCCGCACGAATCGGTACGTTCTCCATCCGCCAAAGAGCCATATCCATGAAACGGAACTTCAGCATGAGCTGGACGCGGCATTCTTCGAGGATATCTCGGGCGAGCTCGTCTTCGCGCGCGCGTCGCGCAAGCTTCGCGTCAGCTATTGTCTCCTGCGTCGACATGTCGCCCCCTTACAAATCGAAGTCCATCAATTGGCTGCCGAAGAACCGGCGCTTCACTTCAAGAAGGTATCCTGTCATCGCGGCATCCTGCACATCACCCGCGCGCTCGACTACAGTATCGATATTATCTTTTGTGAGATAACCCAAATCAAGCATGTCATCCACGACCTGCCGATCATCATGGCGCGCCGCCTGCACGATGATGTCGACGAGATTGCTCCTCATCACGCGATCGCACATGCTCCTGTTCGAAGGCGTCATGAGAACGGGGTCTTTCAGGCGCGCGATAATCATCTTGCTCTGGTCGTATAGGCCGATGCCGCCGTCAACCATCGCATCGTAGCTCGATCCGCTCACAATCGACCCGTCGTAATGGTCGAGAATCGCCTCAACGCTCACATGGTCGGGGACGCTGAATGCAAGCTCGATTTGCTTGACGCTTCGGTCGATTTCGGGAAAGCGCACGTCAAAGCAGATGTGACCCTCAATTGGCTCTTCAAGATCGATATGAATCAGCTCGATGAAACACTGGAAGGCAAGGCCGCGCATCCCCACCAGCTTGATTCGATTGGACAGGTAGAGCTCGCGAATGTTCCTATCGCCGTTGAAAGCGTAGGGCGCAATGGCGACGACTTCCTCGGGGATTCTCACGCATTCCCGAGAATCGGTGTTTACCACGACGCGGGCTTTGCCGTTGCTCCATTTCTCGAGCAGCATGCCGTTCTTTTCTTCGTAGCGAGCATTGCCCTGCGCCACCGTGACCTTGCGAAGCGTCGGCTGGCGCTTCCCGTTGTGCGCATTGTAAGTGACAAGCGCGTTCTCCCCAATCTTCTCAAGCGAAGCAGGGATATGAAGTGATTCAAGAGCCGTATCCATGAGCGCCTCGGCGCCCATTTCGACAACTCCTCCGGGAATGGCAATACGTCGCAGCGCTCGGCAGCCCTTGCATGCAGCGGCACCGATAATGCGAACGCCTTCGGGCAGCACCACCTCTTCGAGCGCGGCATGGTTGAGCAGCGCCCCCGGGGCCACCTCCGTCGTTCCTTCCGCAGCCTCGAATCGCTTCGCCTCGCTATCGAACAGACACAGCAGCTTCATACCATCGCCCTGAAGCTCATAGAGGGCGCCAGATTCGTCGAGTATGAGCCGCTCCGAACCGGGATCCAGCGTAAACGTTGCATCCTCGCCTGCGTAGACCAGCGATGTCCGCGCAGCAACGGGATAGCCGATTTCGACAATGCTGTTCGGAATCCTCAGGCTCGAGATGCCCGAATTGCTGAACGCATCCGCCTTAATGACCTGCAGCTTCTCGTTGAGCGAGATACTTTCAAGGGAGGCACAGGCGAAGAACGCGCGCTCCCCTATTTCCCTCAAAGCGGAAGGCGCCTCGAAGGTACGCACCGCAGTACGGGCGAAAGCGTAGGGGCCTATTACCTCAACGCTGCTCGGCAGGTCAACCTTCGCAAGCTCGTCAAAGGAGCTGAACGCCTTCCGCGCGATCATGGTGCACGAAGGCGCAACAGCGTAGGAGGTCAAGGGGCACGCAAGCGCTAAGAGCGTTTTGGCGTCTTTCGAGTAGATTGCAGCACCATCGGTCTGCAGCCAAGGATTTTCAGAATCGATCGATATTCCAATCAGCCGACTCTTCTGGAACGTTCCCGGTTCAACGCGGGAAAGCGCCGCACCGAACTCGACGTACTCGAGATCGGGAATGTCGAACAAGCTTGGTCCAACCTCTTCCAAAAGCCCCGGCATGCGCAGCCTCGAAAGGGAGGGGCATCCACGAAACCAGTCGGACTCGAAGGTAGTAAGATTACGCGGCAACGCGACATATTCTAGAGACTTGCAGAAGCGGAAGCAGCAGCCCCCAATAATCGTCACATCATCCGGAACCTCGATCGAAATCACGTTTTTCAAGCTCGAACAAGCATCGGGGGCCAACGAGCGCACTGGAAGACCCTCAATCGATTCGGGAACAGAAAGATTGACCGCAGCGTTCAAACAACTCTTGATACGGATGGAAGACTTCGACAATACGACGTATTCCCAATTCGTTCCAGCTTGATCCACATAATGTCGAAGTTCGGAGGTACGCGCGTCTTGCGCGGCTTGCGCACGCTCAGCCGCCTCACAACGCTCGCGAATTCTAGCCTCTGCCGAAAGTACGTTTTCCCTTGTCGATTCGCCATCATTGAGCGGCGTGGAAGCAAAGCCCCCAAAGCCGACATCGAGCTTGCTCAAATCAAGCGACTTGCTCCGGTTCACCTGAGCCTTAGCGTAGGCGATATGAGGAATCCCAAATAGACTGTCTGCCATTCTCGCACCTCAAAGCAACTATCAACTAACGAACGCAATGCGTCGGAAGGGGCAATCCAAGAATAACCCCGTCCAATCTCGTTGCATTCCCCAGAATAGAAAAAACGGCCCGACGCGAGGGTGTCGGGCCGTTTTCGAAAAATGCGATTACTTTCGGGGAACGCCTGCAGGGTCGACCGGGCGACGAGAAGAAATCTCATCGCCAAACATGATGCAATAGCGCATGCCCTTGAGCGTTACATACAAGCAGGCAATCTCATGTTTCCCGCCCTTGTTGAAGACTTCGTAGGTCAGCATCTCGCGATCAATCATCGGCTGATAAATTTCACTGTCAACAACCTTCTCAAGCAACATATTCGTCGCCTCGCGGCCAAGCTCGTCCTGCTTCAAAGCAATGTTGTAAAGAATATCTTCTTGAGCTTCCGTAAGACGTCCGAGCTCTTCAACCTCAGCGCGAATTTCCTCTTCATTCGTCATAGCCATATCGAAAGCAATCCTCCTTGAGTAGGTAGCGCGAAAACGCATAACTCTTCTGATGTAAGTATCTTATCATTGGAAAATCGCCATTTGAGCAGGTCGAAGCTAGTGGAACAGTATGGCTGAAATCGTTTCATCACCATTTTTCGGAACAAAAAAAGAACCCCTTCTTGCGAAGAGGTTCTTAAGCGAGCTTAAATCAGGCCCCTAGAAAAACATCCCCTGGAGGGAACTAGATGCCGTTGTAGCCCTTCGAAGGATCGGAGTCGCCAACGCCATTAGCGGTGTCGCCAGCTTCATTGCCGGTACGCTTCGTAGAGGTGTATCCACCCCAAGCGCGAGCAATGAACTTGTCCTTCACGAAGAAGATCTGAGCCTTCATAAGGTCAGCCTGAGCAATGCCATGCTCGGCGAGGACTTCGTCCTTGCTCTTGCCAGCCTCGAGGCCTGCGTTCAGCTCAGCAGCTGCTGCTGCAGCGTCGAGCTCAAAAAATTCATCGCGGGTCATGTTTTCCCTCCTTATTGGTCTATCGCACGATGCCGTGGTCGCCAGTCGCCTAGCGACCACGGACATCTTAACACACTAAAGAGTTACAGCTGGAAGAGAACCATCGGTCGATCGAACTCTGCCATCTTAGCGACCATCTCTTCGACGGTACCGTAGTACATCGAAGCGGACTCGTCGACCTGCACCGCGAGCGGACGCTGGCCGGCCTTGTCGCCATTGGTTCCCCAATGCTCGGAGAAGATGGACGTCGGGCAAGGAATGTAGAACCACTCCCAAGCGTCGCCGTCGTTACCTTCACCCTTCTTGAAGGGACCAACCTGAACTTCCTTGATACCGAACTGTTCGAGAGGAAGGCCAAGCTCTTCTTTGCAGCCGATCTCGGCGGCATGGTTACCGGAGTAGTACGTGTAGTCTACGAGCAGTGCGTACTTCTGATCTGCCATTTATGCCACTTCCTTTCTTAGTCGTCGGAGTTCAGGCTATGGACGCGGCGGATGTTGCACATAACACCCTTGTACGGAGCGCCAAAGCCAAGCTTACCAATGTTCTGATGCGGCACGAGGCTGTTGAAGTTGGACTTCCAAACGCCGAACAGGTTGGGCTCTTCGCCGTCCTGCTCAGGGAACCACCAGCCGTGAGCGCAGTTGAGGATACCAGGCTTTATGACCGGCGTGATCTCTGCCTTGAAGCGAGCCTCGCCGAACATGTTGTAGACCTCGATCCAGTCACCGTCGGTCACATCGTACTCTGCAGCGGTCTCTGGATTGATCTGGCACCACGGCCACGGATCGATCTGGCGCAGGGACGGAACCTGACGATGCTCAGAATGGAAGGAGCTGTAGCGACGAGAACCAGAGGTGGAGATCAGAGGATACTGACCAGCCAAGTCGGGCTTACTAATCGGGCTGTAGTTCGGCTCCTCGTAGTACGGCAGCGGATCCTCGCCCCAGGATTCGTAAAGAATCGAGTAGGCTTCGATCTGGCCGGTGATGGTGTTGAAGCCGGGAGCGCCGTCGAAGCGGAGCATGCCCTTCTCATACTTCTCGTACTCGAAGCCATGAGCACCAGGCTGATAAAGGCCGAGCTCCTGGAAGGTCTTCCAGTCAAAGCCGAGTTCCTTGAGCTGATCGCTGAAGAAATCTTCGACTGCCTGCTGCAAAGCAGCGAGGTCAAGCGACTTGCCGTCTGCAGGCTTGTACCACGGCCACCACTCGGGGTTGAGGCGCTGACCGAACATGAGGCAGATCTCGATGTCGGACTTGCACTCGCCAACCGTGAGAGCCTTGTTCATGGGGCCCATGAACACGGTGTTGCGGCCATAGTGGGTGAGGACGATGCCGTCATGCTCAGCCCAGGTGGACATGGGCAGGAAGTAGTCACCGAGAGCCATGGAAGTCGGCGTCTGGGTGAGGTCCTGGATGACGACGAACTCGAGCTTCTGGAGAGCCTTGTGCCAACGCTTCGGCTGAGCGGAGCAGGTCGGCGTCAGGAAGTTGGAGCTGTTGAACCAGCCCATCTTCAGAGCGTACGGCTGATCCGTCTCCATGGTGTTCAGGGTCTCGTCAGGCTGGGTGGTAGCCATGCCGGTGGACAGGCCAGGCCACTGCGCAGCACCGATACGCTTCGACCAAACTTCGTCGGTCATAGCGCCGCGCTGCTCCATGCGCCACTTGCCGAGAAGTGCCGACGGAGGACCAAGGGTAAGTCCGCCAGGACGGTCGATAGAACCGCACATAGCAGCCAGGATGATGAAGGACTGGGACAGCTGAACGCCGTTCTTGTTCTGGTCGAATGCCAGACCCCAAGCCCAACCGATAGGACGCTCGGTGCCGATGATGTGGGCGACGCGCTTGATATCCTCAGCGTCGACCGTGGTGATCTCGGCGACCTTGTCCACGGGATACTCAGCGGCGCGAGCCTTCAGCTCGTCAACGCCGTAAATCCACTTCTCGACGAACTCGTGATCGTACTCATCGTTCTCGAAGAGGAGGTTGATGAGGCCGAGTGCGAGAGCCGTGTCGGTCTGCGGACGAACCTGCAGGTTGATGTTGCCATCATGAGCGCCGACCCAGGTGATGCGGGGGTCGATGGAGATGATGTGCGTGCCAAGCTTCATCATGTCGACGAGGCAGTGGCCGAAGAAACCGTCGCCGTTGGAGGGCAGCGGCTCCTTGCCCCAAACCACAACCCACTTGGACAGCGTGTAACGCGGGTCATGATAAGAACCGGGCAGATGACCAGCGTAGTCGAGCTCAGGATAGCCTGCGCCGAGCACGTAGTCAGAGATGGAGCAACGAGGACCGTAGCAGGACCAGCCAGACTGCGTGTAGCAGCAGTTGGGCGACTGCAGAACGGAGAACGTCAGCGCGTAGTAGTAGATGCAAGCCTCACGGCCGGTACCACCGAAGCAAACGATGGACTCGGGGCCGTAGGTGTTCTGGAAGTAACGGACCTTCTCGCAAATCGTGTCCATTGCCTCGTCCCAAGTGGTGCGCTCCCACTTGTCCTTGCCGCGATCTTCGAATGCGCGCTTCATCGGGTAGATGACGCGATTCGGAGAATGGGTGTACTCACGAAGAGCAAGGTTCATGGCGTTAACACGACCAGTGGTGATCGGGTTATCGTCATCGCCTTCGATACGGATGAGCTGATCGCCCTTCGTAACGACCTTGACACCGTATCCAACCGGGTGAGATCCCGGAGGAGACCAAGTGTTGCTACGAGTGACTACGGTACCGTCTTCAAGCTCGGTACGCCACTGCTTACCATATGCCATAGTCTTCTTCCTTCCTTTTCCCTCGCCAATTTCTTTCTCCACATTTACCGAGCGGGGTCGCTTGGAAGCCGCTGTCTTGCTTCCTTGCGTCACCGCCTCAAGGCACGTTTCATATTAGAGACATTACGGGGCTTGGAATCGAATCAGCGGGTTGTTTTTGGGCAGTTCAACCTCATCCTTTCAGGTTGATTTTCTCAATACGACCCTCTATTTCCCCTGGTCATAAATAATTCCGCGAACGGCATGCCCATTTTTCAACTTTTTGGCATTTCGCTTCGCTCCCCTGAAATCGGGTATGAAAAGGCGCGGAATCACACGCTGCATGACACCATCCATTGGTACAATAAGAAGCGGTATTCATGCTGTCTGATACCAACTACGTATGAAGATATCCACGCTACGTCCCGGGCCTGATACACGGCCCGGTTTTTTGGGGAGGAACGCACTATGGCCACTCAGCAATTCACCCTTACTTCTTATGATCCCGTCTACGCGATCGCCAAGGAAGTCCGCATTCCCGAAGACACGATCCGCGAGACCGCTGTCCGCTGGCTTGAGATCAACATCTGCAAGGAAGGCGAGAAGGCGAAGCTGACCGACGGCTGGGTTAACGCCCACTGCAAAGATTTCAAATCGGTCGACGAGCTTTTGATTTTCATCCGCTACAACATGTACCGTGACAATCGCGAGGTTCAGGAACTTGCCGACCAGGATGCTATCTGTAAGGAACTCTCCAAGCGCCTCGTCGAGGAACTTCCCGCCGATCTTGTGGAGAACTCCCTCTATGCATCGACGATGCGCATGGAAGAGATGATTAGTCGCCAGGGCATGACGAAGGAAGAGTTCTGTGAGCAGCGCGGCATTACGCCCGAGCAGCTCGATGCCGACGTTCGCGAGCGCACCATCCAAAGCCTGAAGGAGGATTCCGCTCTAGCTGCATACGCCGACCATGCCAATTACACGCTCGAGGCCGAGGACTTCTACGCCATCATTCCGGGCGACTCCATTCAGGACAAGGCTTACAAGCGCCGCCAGATCGAGCTCGATGGGCGACTTCCCCAAATGGAGGAATACGCCCGCAAGACCAAGGCGCTAAAGGAAATCATGGAGAACGCCATGATCAAGCGCAAGGCAACAGACACCGAATGGCTGCGCTACGGTGACACGAGCAAGGACGTGCTGAACGCGAACAAGCAGTTCCCCGAGAACTTCGTCACGCTGTAAGCGCCTCTACACTCCCCCCTGCATGCGAAAGCCGCTGCATAACTGCAGCGGCTTTTCTTTCGCCTGAGCAAGGCTCGCCTCAGCTCTTCTAAGACGCGAGGAGGCCCCCGCATTGAACTGCGAGGACCTCCGGCTTCACTTGGGTATGAATGCGCAGCTTTGGCGATGCGCTATCGGTAGGATTCGCCCTGGTCGCCGCCGAGGAGCTTCGACTGCTCCTTCATGTGCTGGCGCTTTTCGTGCTCCGAGACGAAGTTCTCAGGAGCCGCCTCGACGCTCTTGATCTCTACCTCGAAGGTGAGGTCCTTGCCTGCGAGCGGGTGGTTCAAGTCGAACTTGGCGTTGCCGCCCTCGATCTCGATGACGGTGCCGAGCGTCGGTTCGCCCTCGTCGTTGGCCATCCACAGACGAGAACCAACCTTGATATCGCGCTTGGGAATCTGGTGCGTTGGGATGACGGCGACGTAATCATCGAGGTACTCGCCGTACGCATCGTACTGACCGACGGTAAAGGTTTTCTTCTCGCCTTCGAAGCCTTCCATGGCGAGGATTTCCTTCTCGAAGCCGTCGATCGCCATGTCCATGCCCGTTTGGAAAACCATGGGGTTCTCCTCGGTTGCATAGCCGAAAACGGTACCATCTTCCAATTTGCCCGTGTACACGAGCGTTACGGTAGATCCAAGATCCATGTTCATCTGCCTTTTCCTGCGCCCGGCCAAGGTGCCGCAGCGCGCCTGAGCGTTTCTATACTGGTTTAAGCCTCTTCGTCGACTACGGTCACTTCTGCGGTCTGCACAAGCCAGCGAGAAGCCTTCGAATGGCGGCAGACCTTGCGAAGCTCTGCCATACGGTTCGCCTTTTCCCACTTCTCGCGCGTTGCGATGGCGTCATCTTCCTGGGCAAGTTCCTTTTCGATGTCTTCCTCAGTGACATCAATGCCCTTCTCGGCAATGAGGGCCTCGAGGGCGCAATCGATACGGGCGCGGCGGATCGCCTCCTGCGTCACGTTCTCCTTGATCTCGTCGGCCTTGCCGTTGTTGTTGAGGAGCCACTCCTGCAGAGAGGTACCCTGCTTCTCGAAGCTCTGCATCATCTCGCGCCCGACGTCCTGGCGAATGAAGTCCACGTAGTATTGCGGAACGTCGCCGACAAGGCGATCGGCGAGCGCGTCAACCGCACGCTGCACCATAAGGCCCGGAAGCTCGGCTTCTTTGTGCTGATTGATCTGGTGGCGCATCTGCTTGCGCATATCCTCGGCGTCCATGCAGCCCACCTTGGCCGCGAGCTCATCACCGATCTCGGGAACGATCTTGCGGCGGAATTCCTGAATCTCGACGTTGGCGTGCAGCTGGCCATCACCGAACTGCGTGTTGCCCTCCTCGTCTTTCGCCTCGAAATCGAATTCGAGAGTATCGCCAAGCTTGCTGCCGACAAGATGCTCGTCAAAGGACGCGGGCATGGAGCCAGAACCCAACTCGATCATGCGCGTCGCATAGCGAAGGCCGTTCACGGCGTTGCCGTCTTGCGTAACCGTCACAGTAGCCGAGACCACGTCGCCCATTTCCGCAACGTGATCGGGGTCGTCGATCTTTTCAAAGGAATGGTAGACATCCTGGAGGTGCTTGAGCTGGCGCTCGACCTCCGCATCGGTAGCCTCGTCAGGCGGCATTTCGATGGAAACACCGTCGTAGCTCGAAAGCTTCATCTGCGGCACCACGGCGCCGGAGACAGTGAACGTGAACGGCTGGCCCTCGACGACATCGTTATCAACGTTGAAATCCGGTTCCCCTACGAAGATCACGTCCGCATCATCAAGCGCCTTGAAGGCCTTTTCGTTGATGAGCATCTCGGCGACGCCGCCCATGGCGTTCTTGTGGCCGCCAACGTTCTGCTCGAGAACCGCGCGAGGCGCCTTGCCCTTGCGGAACCCAGGAATATCGCGCTGAGCGATTTCGGCGAAGAACTTGTCTGCCGCTTCCTTCACTTCGTCGGCGGACGCAACGAGGGTCAGAACCAACTCCTGCTTTTCCCCATCGTCCTCGCGAACTCTGTCTTTAACCTGCACAGCTCCTCCTTTATGCCGGCAATGATTTCTGCGTTGCTGAATTTACACTGTTCATGCAGTTCATTGTACCTTAGAGGGCATTTCAGGGAATAAAAAAGACTGGTCCAGAAGCTTTCTGGACCAGTCTTTGAAAAATCGTACTACAACTATTACGTTGCGGAACGAGTGGCTTCTTACATGCCAGGAGCCTTGGGGGCACCGGGAGCCGCGGGGGCACCGGGAGCCGCGGGGGCACCAGGAGCAGCCGGAGCACCGGGGGCAGCCGGAGCGCCAGGAGCAGCAGCCGTCAGATCACCTTTGCAGAAGGGGCAGTTCTTGAGAACCATGCCGCCCATAGCCTGGATGACCTTGCCGCAGTGCGGGCACTTGTTCGGGCCAGCCGATGCGTCTGCAGGACGAAAACACATAACAATCCTCCTTTGTAGCTTCCCGAAGATTCGGCTTCATACCAAAAACTTCGGGCATCCTTTTTTCAAAACGTCATCCCCGCCGGATTGACGCTTCGATTACCTTCCGCTTTGTCCGAACGTAGCCATCGGCTGCTCTGGACCTTCCCAATCCGTTAATTGAGCAATCGATATCTAAGCTCTGTTATCAAAGCTTCTTTAGTTTATAGCTCGAGCAGGGAAATGCATCATCACAATGGGATGTCTTTATATTTTCACCATCATCCTTCGAGGTTGAATTTCCTCGTCTTATCAGGGAAAACATATAGGATATAATCCACTATATGGGGCGTTCCTATGATAAAATCTAAGAGCAGAAGAAATGGTAGCTTTTGAAGCTAAATCTATGGGATTGCCGAGCCCCAAAGCGGCGAAATCACGTCTTGCACTATACTTTTCACTAATGTTTTCGGCACTACCCGAAGGAGCTTTATGCCCAAGTTCAACAAAATGTACTTCCCCGTCGACGCTATCGCGAAACACGAGGATTTCGACGTTTGGTATAGCGACGGAGAACGAGCTTTGCGCTTCGAGGGCCCTTGGGAGAAAGAGTCCGACCGCATCGCGATGATCGGACGCATGGGCGGCCAGATTGGACAAATCAGGCCCGACAACAAGGCGCTCAACTACTATCTCCGCCACGATCGCTTCGAATACGAGTTCCAAACCCGCGTCATCAAGGAGCACTACTATGTCGAGGGCATGCTGTGGGACATCCATGGTAGCGTGAGCAAACCGCCGGTCGACTTCTTCCAGATTAAGAAGAAGAAGAACGAAGTCCACGTTCGCGTTACGCCATTTAAGAATCATGGCGAATGCTTCGAAGTCACCGCACGCGACACGGCGTCGCTGCGCATTGCCGTCGAGGCCACGGTGGCCATGTGCATCAAAGAGGAGTACAAGGGCTTAAGCGACCCCGACGAAGACGAGCGCGGCGGAAAGAAACGCGGCACCTTCGGCAAGTTCTTCGACTTCATCCAGCCCAAGGGCGTCCCCTACGAGAAGCTCTACGACGAAGAGGGCAATCCCCTCGGCTAGTACGCCCCCAGTTTTCAGCTGGGCAATCACCTGGCGACAATACGATATCGGAATAGATGACGGCGGTCCCGGAGCTTGAAGTTCCGGGACCGCCTCTTTAGATGAGAACGGCAGTACCCAGATAGCGCCTACCGCTCAAGAGCGCCAATGTAGCTCGCTGCGCCTCCAACAACAAAAGAACCCCCGCCGAAGCGGGGGTTCTCGATGCAACCGAATGGGTTACTTTCCAAGCTTGCGCTACTTCTCGAAGTAAGCCTTGCGATACGGGGTAGCGAAGATGAAGAAGTAGACGAACGGAAGCAGAACGCCGACAGACATGAGAGGCAGAGAGATCGGGTTCTTCGACCAACCCTGAACGGCCAACGGGCACACGATGCAGGTGATGAACAGGAACGCGATCACGATAAGCATGATGATGAAGTTCGTCATGCCGGTGTCGGAAGCATCGGTCCTGCCGTCGCCAGCGAGCTCGTCCATGGACTTGCCGCCGGTTTCCTTGACGAACAGGAGGCAGCAGATGAAGCCGAGAACGAACGGAACGATGAGGACGAGAACAACCGACGACCAGTTCGTGGCGCCTTCAGCGGTCTGGAACATAGCCATGCCAGCGATGCCGCCGAGGACGATCGAGGAGGCGGAGCCGCCGAAGCGGGCGAACGCCTGGCACCACGAAACGCCGGTGTTGCGGATTGCGGTCGGGTAGGACTCAGGCATCAGCGGCTGAACAGCGGTGATGGCGTAGTTCAGAGCGAAGCCGAAGAGGAGCATGAGGGCGATCGACAGACCGAAGTTGTTCGGGACGACGAACACGGAGCAGATGACGATCGCGACGATGCAGAAGATCCAAGAGAACGCCAGGTTGCGCTTGCGACCGATGCGGTCAGCGACGAAGCCGACGCAGCAGTTGGAGGCGATAGCGGCAACGTTGTTCCAGGTCTGAAGAGCAACAGCCTCAGACGGGGTGTAGCCAATGCCCTTGAACCAGGTGGGCAGCCATGCGTTCATGCCGTACACGCAGAACTGGCCAACGAAGTAAGCAGTCCAGATAGCAGCGGTCGGAACGATGAACTTCTTGGAGAACAGGATGTTCGGGGAGGTCTTAGCGGGCTTCGGCGGAACGACGAGCAGCTTCGGGTCGAAGTGGGTCTCTTCCTGGCCAGCGGAGCGCTGGAGATGGTTGAGCGCCTTGCAAGCCTCTTCCATGCGGCCGGCGTTGGCGTACCAGTGCGGAGTCTCATGCATGAAGAAGTGAAGCACGATTCCGTAGATGATGGGCAGAGCGCCGATCAGGTAGCAGAGACGCCAGTTGGCGTACATGGTGGCGGAGGAACCGTCAGCGTTGAGATAGGTGACCTCGTTGGTGAAGCCGCCGAGAATCGGGGTTGCGGTGTTGCAGATCGGGTTGCCGACAACGCCAGCAAGAACCCAGCCAGCAACCATGCCCGCCATGCCGATCGTCACGAAGACGCCGCGCTGCTTGGACGGGATCGTCTCAGAGAATACGGTGGTGACGATGGGGATGCAGGAGCCGACGCCGAAGCCAGCGATCAGGCGGAACGCCGCGAAGAACACGAGGTCGTTCGCAAAAGCCTGGGGCAGGGTGAACAGACCATAGAAGATAACGGCGATGGTCAGCATCTTCTTACGGCCGATCTTGTCGGACATGATGCCGCCGACTGCGCCGCCGAGGACCATGCCGAGCAGGCCCCACGTGGTGAGCGAGCCCATGAGAGCACCCGGGTTCGGGTTGTCGGGCCAGAACGTATGTGCAACGAACAGGTTGGTGGTGTTAACGACCATGAAGTCGTAACCATCGAAAATCATAGCGAAGATCATGAGGAAGAACATAAGCCACGTGTGGCCGTTAACTCCCAAATGGTCTACAACCTCTGAAACGGTGAATTCCTTACCGTTCATTAGTCCCTCCTTTAAGTGAGATGCTTGAGTATCCCGACTCAAGCGGAGCGGCTTTGCCTATATCCCTTAGGCGGACCGCCATGCAATTACTCCCCATTTGCACTAACGGCAAGAACATGGTGCGAAGGACGTGCCCCAGAATTCAGATTCCGCAACTACGGGTAGTGACTCTTCAATACCGGCCATTGCAGAAGCTTCGGCGCCCTCTCGCATCCACTGCGAGAAACCGTGCGTGCGCATCCCCCTTTCAGACTTCTCTTTCAACTTGCCAATCTATCCCCTGCGGCCAGCGGTATAAAAACGCCGGCGAACAGACAAGCGGTACTTTACGTAAGGCAAACGGTATGAGCGTCAAACCATGAGGTTATTTTTACTCATATCGTATCGACCTCTCGGGTTGATATTTCGACATCCACACGTAAATCTGTCCACTTTTGCCCTCATCAAATCGCACTTGCTCGCTTCTTCTTGAAAATGAGCACTGTGTTGTTTTTGTTCCATTCTGCGGACGAAATTGAGCAAGATTGTGCGCATTCGACAGCATTACCCACCTTCAGTAGGGTAATATGGCTACGTACGCAGTATCGAACGTTTAGGTTGAGAATTACCGCACAAAAGAAGATAATCACGAAGCTCGCAAACGCATCATTTAGGGGAACAACATATGGCTTCGACTTTTCCGCATGTCACTATTACGGTCGCAGGCAAGGAAAACGGCGCTGACGCCTCGGGTGAACTTAATACGCTTTCACTCGGATACGGCTTCCATCAGGCATGGATTTACTCTGCCATGTTCAGTGCTGGCGTGTTTTTCGGGACCGACACGCCCTTCACCATGCTCTTCGACGGGGCATATTCCTGCTCACTCATTGTGCTCGTAATCTCGATGATCTTCTTCGGCATCGCCCTTCTCGCTCTTGGCGTCACCAATCAGATGTTCTTGCGCTTCTACGTGTCGAAGCGGGCTCTCGGGCTTTCCGCTCTGCTCACCTGTTTGGGCACCTACGCGTCATTCCTCGTCCCCATCGGAGGCCCCCTTGGCACCCTTGCCTTGCTCTTCGCGGGATTGACAACGGGCATCGGATCGAGTCTTATGGTCGTGCTGTGGGGCACGGCGTTTGCACGCTATGAGTTCAGCACCATCATCCTGAACACGGCCGTCTCAGTCGCTATCGGCATCGGCCTCTACATGGTTCTCACTCACTTGGTGCCGCCCTTCTGCGCTGGCATCATAACCGGCATCTTCCCCGTCGCCGAGGTTTTCATTCTCTGGCGCCTGACGCCGATTCCCTACTATCGTCGTCGCGAGATTCCGATTTTCCATCCGTTGACGGTCAAGCCCGCGCAGTTCCTTGTCCGCATGCTTATCCCGACAGCGATCTTCGGTTTCGCTCTCGGCGTATTGCGCACCGTTGCGAGCAACATCGTGCTCCCTGCCGCCGACTTAACGATGCTCCTTGTCATGGGCGCCGCAGCCTGTTTGGGCATGTTCATCACCATCGCAACGATTTTCATTTCGAAGAACGAGGGGCATTGGGACCTCATCTTCCGGACGCTTTTACCATTCATCGCGCTCGCAGCGATTTCCCTGCCGTTCCTCAATTCACCGAGCTCGCTTCTCGCGTGCCTCGCGCTCATCGCGGGATATATGTGCTTTGAAGCGCTCATGTGGATATTCTTCGCCGACCTGGCGCAGGAGTTCCGCCTTTCGCCCATTTTCGTGTTCGGCACGGGACGAGGCACGCTTGCGCTTGCCTCTCTTTTCGGAACACTCTTCGCCATGACACCGATCGACGACGCCAACTCCATGATCACGGGAGCCGATTACGGCTCCGGGGCTCTACTCGTTCTGTTTGCGCTCATCCTCGGATACGTGCTGTCCCCTCGCCAGCGCGAAGTGAAGGCGATTGTCGCCGCCCCAACTGAAGGAGTAAACGTTGATCAGGGCACGGAAGCCCTGAAAAAGCACATTGTCGCGCTGGACGAGAAGGACGCCGCCGCAGAGAAGGCGCCCGCTCCCGAAACCGAAGAACCTCAGGAGACACCGCAGGATGCCGAGGAAGGACGCCGCGCGAAGGGCCGCTTCCATTCCCAGTGCGAGGCGATTGCCGACCGTTACCTTCTCTCGCGCCGCGAAACCGAGGTTATGTTCCTTCTTGCGAAGGGCCATAACGCGGCGTTCATCCAAGACCAGCTCTGCATCTCCAAGAGCACTGCGAAGACGCACATCAACCATATCTATCGCAAGCTCGATATCCATACGCAGCAGGAGCTTCTCAGCATGGTCGAGGCCGCCAGGCGCGAAGCCTACGACTCCGAGAACAACCCTCCGCGTCGATAGCGCGTAAGTTGGCGCTCGGAAGATGACGGCAGAGGAGCCCGCTAAAACCTATCGCTTCGGAATCGACGCAGGGTCGAAGACCGTGAAAGTCGTGATCGTCGACGAAGATGGCACCGTGGTGAACTCGATTTACCGCCGCCATCTTTCGAACATCCGCGAGACGCTTGTCGATATTCTGCATAACTTGGTCTGGCGTTATGGCGACCTTCCCGGCAAGGCGACCGTCACCGGATCGGCGGGCATCGCGCTCGCCGAGATGCTTAAGCTCCCGTTTGTGCAGGAAGTTCTGGCAACCGAGCGCGCCGTGCGGGAGCTCTACCCCGACGCCGACGCCGTCATCGAGCTTGGTGGCGAGGACGCGAAGGTGATGTATCTCTCGGGCAACCCCGAACAGCGGATGAACGCAACCTGTGCCGGAGGAACGGGCGGGTTCATCGACACGATTGCCTTCATGCTTGGCGTGCGCTCGAGCGATATGAGCCGGCTTGCGGGCGGTGCGTCGCGCATCTACCCGATTGCGTCGCGATGCGCCGTGTTCGCGCAAACCGACGTGCGCCCCCTCCTGAATGCTGGAGCGAAGAAGAGCGACATTGCGGCAAGCGTCCTTGAGGCCGTCGTGCGCCAAACGATTACCGGGCTCGCATGCGGACGGCCCATCGAGGGGAAGGTCATTTTCCTTGGCGGACCGCTCCAATTCATTCCCGACCTGGTCAGGCGTTTCCAGATTGGCCTTGGGTTGAAACGCGGCGAGGGCATTAGGCCGCGCTGGGCCCACACCTTCACCGCCCACGGCGCCGCACTGTATGCAGGGGAGCTGCCAGAGAGCAAGCCTACATCGCTCGGACAGCTCGAGGAGCGCATACGACAAGCGGATGCGCCGGAGAATGACTTGACGCGGCTTGAGCCACTGTTCGCAACCAACAAAGAGCGCGAGGCGTTCAAGGAGCGCCATGCACGGGTCGATTTCCCTCGGAAGAGGCTCTTCGATTGCAAGGGTCCGCTTTACTTAGGGATAGACGCGGGATCGACCACGGTGAAGATGGCCGTTATCGATGATGCGGGCAACCTTGTTTATTCCTGCTATACGCCGGTGCAGGGCGACGCACTCGCCACCGCGACCGACGAGCTGCTCGATTTCGAAAGGTCGCTCCCCCACGTCTACGGCACGGACAAAACGACCGCTTGGGTCGCACACGCAACGGCGACGGGATACGGCGAGGACCTGCTGTGCGCGGCGCTCGGCATCGATTCGGGCATCGTGGAGACAACGGCGCACGCCCGCGCGACAATGGAGCTTGTGCCCGACGCGACGTTCGTGCTCGACATCGGCGGACAGGACATGAAGGCACTCTGGATCAAGAATGGCATGGTGGCGAACGCCATCCTCAACGAAGCGTGTTCGAGCGGCTGCGGATCGTTCA